>OBYQ01000015.1_pt1 | contig 240280 bp, 194 predicted proteins | sample 1538221 | NCBI WGS metagenome assembly OBYQ01 (sample SAMEA2580200, study PRJEB22360) | human gut metagenome | biome: human gut; feature: human-associated habitat; material: faeces | place: Denmark | collected 2008/2010
AGAACTACTGAACAACTTTTCTCACTACAGATATGTTTCTTTCTTACCACACCCGTGTTTCTTTCTTTCCACAGCTGTGGTAAGAAAAGAACATTGCTGTGGAAAGATTAGTTTTTAGAGAAACAGACTCAGAAAGTAAAGAGATAGCAATTATATCTGGCATTTTAGAAACTAACTATCCATAAAGAACGAAATGAAATACTTCAAAGATAAAAGAAAAGAGAATGAAATCTCCCACAATACTGTGACAAACCGAAAAACTCAGCGACAGATAGGGTAAATATCAACCTAATTATTTATCTTTGTTAGCTTTTAAAAGTTAGCATACTAAAAACAATAAAGTGCAATGAAAGATTTTCTGAAATTTACGTTTGCCACCATTACCGGCATCATCGTATCAGTCGTTGTTTTAGTTTTCATCAGTATTCTGGTGGTTTTCAGCATGGTATCATCTTCGGAATCAGAAACGCAAGTACGCAAAAACTCCATTATGATGCTGGATTTGAATGGCGCACTGGCTGAACGCAGCCAAGACAATCCGTTCGATGCCCTTATGGGAGACAATTATAAGACCTATGGCCTGGATGATGTCCTCTCCTCTATCAAAAAAGCAAAAGAGAATGACAACATTAAAGGTATCTATATAGAAGCAACTTCGCTGGGTGCAGGATTTGCTTCACGCGAAGAAATACGCAATGCATTGAAGGATTTCAAGGAATCGGGAAAATTCATCGTAGCTTATGGTGACAGCTATTCCCAAGGTCTTTATTATCTGTCAAGTGTAGCCGACAAGGTGTTGCTGAACCCGCAAGGTATGGTCGAGTGGAGGGGCTTGGCCGCTACCCCCATGTTCTTCAAGGATTTGCTGGCCAAAATCGGAGTGGAAATGCAGATATTCAAAGTAGGTACCTACAAATCGGCTGTAGAGCCTTTCATCTCTACCGAAATGAGCCCTGCCAACCGTGAACAAATCGACGCTTACCTGACCTCCATCTGGGGACAAGTGACCAATGATGTTGCAGAATCACGCAAAATATCTGTAGACTCACTAAACGCCATTGCCGACCGCATGTTGATGTTCTATCCCGCAGAAGAAAGTGTGCAATGCGGACTGGTCGATACATTAATATATAAGAATGATGTGCGCAACTACCTGAAAGCGATGGTAGGCATCGACAAAGACGACCGCATGCCCGTACTTGGTTTGCAGGACATGATTAACGTAAAGAAGAACGTTCCCAAAGACAAAAGTGGAAATGTGATTGCCGTATACTATGCCTATGGAGAAATTGACGGTGGTTCATCTTCTGCCTCCAGCGAAGAAGGCATCGACTCTAAAAAGGTGATTAAAGACCTGCGCAAGCTGAAAGATGACGAAGATGTAAAAGCTGTAGTATTACGCGTAAACTCACCGGGCGGAAGCGCCTATGGTTCAGAACAGATATGGTATGCCGTCAGCGAATTGAAGAAAGAGAAACCAGTCATTGTTTCCATGGGTGACTATGCAGCTTCAGGAGGTTACTACATTTCTTGTAATGCAGACACCATCGTGGCCGAGCCTACCACACTGACGGGTTCTATCGGCATCTTCGGCATGTTCCCCAACGCAAAGGGGCTGACTGATAAAATCGGGGTAAATTTTGATGTAGTGAAAACCAATAAATACGCAGACTTCGGCATGCTGACACGCCCGATGAATGACGGTGAAAAAGGGCTGATGCAAATGTATGTGAACAACGGATATGACCTCTTCCTCACCCGCTGCTCTGATGGCCGAGGCATCAGCAAGGAAGACCTGGATAAAATTGCCCAAGGTCGTGTATGGACCGGAAGCAAGGCCAAGGAACTAGGACTGGTCGACGAATTGGGTGGTTTGGACAAAGCTTTGGACATTGCCATTGCAAAGGCCGGAGTAGATGCCTATACCGTGATGAGCTATCCGAAAAAGGAAAGTTTCTTTGAAAGCCTGATGAACACCAATCCGGGTAACTACGTCAAAGCACGCATGCTGAAAGGCACAATAGGCGAGATATACCAGCAGTTCAGCGTCCTGGAGAATTTTGACAAATGTGACCGTATACAAGCACGTGTCCCCTTTGAACTGAATATTCAATAAATGGAGGAAAACTTTATCAAGATATATCATTGGCTATATCCCCTATCATGGCTTTATGGAATAGGGGTATGCTTGCGAAATAAACTCTTTGACTGGGGCTGGCTCCGGTCAAAGAGTTTTGACGTTCCAGTAATATGCGTGGGCAACCTTGCTGTGGGCGGAACTGGCAAGACGCCACATACCGAATATCTGATAAAGCTATTACAAAAAAACGGAGTGAATGTAGCCACCCTCAGTCGGGGTTACAAGCGTAAAAGCCGAGGCTATGTACTGGCCGATGACAAGAGCAATGTACGGCAAATAGGTGACGAGCCGTATCAAATTAAAAATAAATTCCCCAATGCACGGGTAGCGGTAGACGAAAACCGTTGTCACGGCATTGAGCAACTGCTGAAACTGGAAAATCCCACTGTAGAAGCCATCATCCTGGACGACGCCTTCCAACATCGCCATGTAAAAGCCGGACTGAACATTCTACTAACCGATTTTCACCGGTTACTATGCGATGATGCCTTGCTCCCTGCCGGAAGACTCCGCGAACCTTCAAGCGGTAAAAACCGGGCACAGATGGTCATCGTCACCAAATGTCCGGATGACATCAAGCCGATAGACTTCAACATCATAGCCAAACGGCTCCACCTCTATCCATACCAACAACTGTATTTCTCCAGATTCCGCTATGGAATGTTGACCCCGCTATTTCCCGAGAAAACGAACAGCTGGAAAGTGCTCTCCTCCCTCACCGGAGACGAGCAAGTACTGCTAGTGACAGGCATCGCCTCCCCCGCCCCCTTGCAGAAAGAAGTGGAATCTTACACGCCGCACGTCAAATTGCTGTCATTTGATGACCATCATGACTTTACTCCCAAGGATTTATTGCAAATAAAGGAACAATTCCTGCACCTGGAAGAGTGGAAAAGACTGATAATCACCACGGAGAAAGATGCGGCAAGGCTGAAACTCCATCCCGCACTGGACGAAACACTAAAGCCGTACATCTACGTGCTGCCGATAGAAATAGAAATTTTACAAAATCAACAATATATATTTAACCAAAACATTATTGGCTATGTTAGAGCGCATTCAAGAAACAGCAGCCTTTCTGAAGGGAAAGATGCACACCCAGCCTGAGACAGCAATCATCCTCGGTACCGGACTCGGCAGTCTTGCCGGTGAAATCACTGAAAAGTATGAGATAAGGTACGAAGAAATCCCCAATTTCCCCGTCTCTACCGTAGAGGGACACAGCGGAAAACTTATCTTCGGCAAACTGGGCCATAAAGACATCATGGCGATGCAGGGACGTTTCCATTTTTACGAGGGCTATTCCATGAAGGAAGTAACCTTCCCGGTACGTGTAATGCGCGAACTGGGTATCAAGACCTTATTCGTTTCCAATGCCAGTGGCGGCACAAATCCGGATTTTGCGATCGGTGACCTGATGATTATCACCGACCATATAAACTACTTCCCCGAACATCCATTGCGTGGCAAAAACATACCTTACGGTCCTCGCTTCCCGGATATGAGCGAAGCTTATGACAAAGAGCTGATTCGTAAGGCCGACGCCATTGCGGCAGAAAAGGGCATCAAGGTTCAGCACGGTGTCTATATCGGTACGCAAGGTCCCACATTCGAAACACCTGCGGAATACAAGATGTTCCATATTCTGGGTGCCGATGCAGTGGGCATGTCCACCGTGCCGGAAGTCATCGTGGCAAATCATTGCGGAATCAAAGTGTTCGGCGTATCTGTCATTACAGACTTGGGGGTAGAAGGTAAAATCGTAGAAGTCTCTCACGAAGAAGTGCAGAAAGCTGCGGACGAGGCGCAACCGAGAATGACAGAGATTATGCGTGAATTGATTAATAGAGCATAAGAAAGCATGAGAACAGAAATAGCTACCCTCGGTGAATTCGGCCTCATCCGACACCTCACCGAAGGCATTGAACTAAAGAACGAGTCGAGCCGATATGGTGTCGGAGATGATGCCGCCGTCCTCTCCTACCCGGCCGAAAAGGAAGTGCTCGTTACTACCGACTTGCTGATGGAAGGCGTCCATTTCGACCTTGTGTATGTACCGCTCAAGCATTTGGGGTATAAATCGGCCGTAGTCAATTTCTCTGATATCTATGCCATGAACGGCACACCGAAGCAGATTACCGTTTCCTTGGGCATATCCAAGCGTTTCAGTATAGAAGACATGGAGGAACTCTATGCCGGCATCCGTTTGGCTTGCGAAGAATATGATGTTGACATCGTGGGAGGAGACACCTCCGCTTCCTATACTGGGCTTACCATCAGCATCACCTGCATAGGCGAGGGTGAGAAAGGAAAAGTGGTCTACCGCAATGGTGCCCGCGAAACCGACCTGATTTGCGTCAGCGGCGACTTGGGTGCCGCCTACATGGGACTACAGCTTTTGGAACGCGAAAAGGCGGTGCTCAAAGGAGGTGACAAAGACTTGCAACCGGACTTCTCGGGGAAGGAGTATCTTCTGGAACGTCAACTGAAGCCCGAAGCACGCCGTGACATCATTCAGAAACTGGCAGAAGAAGGTATACAACCCACCTCCATGATGGATATATCGGACGGACTTTCTTCGGAATTACTGCATATCTGTACCCAAAGCAAAGTGGGTTGCCGAGTTTACGAAGAACATATTCCTATCGACTATCAGACGGCTGTAATGGCAGAAGAATTCAATATGAACCTGAGCACTTGTGCACTGAACGGAGGCGAGGATTATGAGTTATTGTTCACCGTCCCCATTGCCGACCATGAAAAGGTCGCCGAAATGGAAGGCGTCAAGCTGATTGGCCATATCACCAAACCAGAATTAGGCTGCGCACTAATTACCCGTGACGGCCAAGAATTTGAACTCAAAGCACAAGGATGGAATCCTTTGAAGGAAGAAGAAGCGGAAAAAGCATAGCTATAAAACTTTTTCAGTATTTTTTCTCAAATCATAAACGCTGATAATTAGCTACATAGCCAATCATCAGCGTTTTTTATTATGAAAGCTATTGCATAGTCCAAAAGTTTCACTACCTTTGCAACCGCAAAAGAGATAAACATGGTGCCATAGCTCAGTTGGTAGAGCAAAGGACTGAAAATCCTTGTGTCCCCGGTTCGATTCCTGGTGGCACCACTTTGAAGAAAGGCAAAAGACAGTAAAATCCTGATTTCCAAACGAAATCGGGATTTTTTGTTTCCCTGCGGAACGCAAAAAACGGCAGAATATTACCGTTTGCGGTGTTCCAAAAGGTGGAGCAAAAACGGTGGGGTATAAATCTCCTCCTAATGAGTTTACTTCTCGTTGATTTGCAATGTTTTGCGTATCAAGAAAGCGTGTATGGTTTCCTACTTTTGTCCAACGAAAAAAATTGTAGGAACATGAAAAGAAACTCATTCAATGTGCTTTTCTTCATCAAGAAAGCCAAACTGCTGAAAAACGGAGAAGCCTCCGTGTGTATGCGCATCACGGTGAACGGTGCGCGAGTGGAAAACAATATCCGTAAGAGTATCGAGCCTGCCTTGTGGAATCAAGCGAAGGAATGCGCAAAAGGCAAAAGCCGCAAATCCTGTGACCTTAATGCGTACATAGAGAATGCCCGAATCAGGCTTCATCAAATTTTCAACGAGTTGGAAAACGAAGGTCTTCCCATTCACGCCCGTCTGTTACAAGAAAAATTCTTCGGACAAGACAAAGCCCCTGAAGCTGTCCGTACACTTATCGGAACCATGCAGGAGCATAACGACCAATGCCGTGAACTTATAGGGAAAGATTATGCCTTGATTACCGTCCGCCGTTATGAAAGTTGCAAGCGTTATCTGGCGGAACTTATCAGACTGAAATATGATAAGGAGAATTTGCCGCTGTCAGAGGTCAATGGTGAATTGGTACGTGCCTTTGAGTTCTACCTCAAAACGGAAAAGTCCTGTCAGCAGAATACGGTTATCCGTTATATGAAGTGTCTGAAGAAGATAACCAACCTCGCACTTACCAATGAGTGGATTCCCAAAGACCCGTTCATCGGAATCAAGTTCCATGAGAAAGAGGTGATACGCGAGTTCCTGACAATGGACGAGCTACTCATCATCTACCACAAGAATTTTTCATTGGAACGCATTATCGTTGTCCGAGATGTTTTCATTTTTGCAGCCTTCACAGGGTTAGCGTTCATAGATGTGCAACAGTTGGCTCCCGAACATATCGTTCAGGACAACAATGGCAATTATTGGATTCGCAAACCCCGCCAAAAGACGAAGAATATGTGTAATATCCCATTGCTTGATATTCCTTTGGAGATTCTTCGCAAATATGCAGACCATCCAGCTTGCCAAAAGAGAAACAGGCTGTTGCCAGTTCCATGTAATCAGAAAATGAACAGCTATCTGAAAGAGATTGCGGATTTGTGTATGATTAAGAAAAACTTAACGACCCATACAGCCCGCCACTCTTATGCCACCTCCGTGTGCCTCGCCAATGGGGTAAGTATTGAAAACGTTGCAAAAATGCTTGGTCATTCCAACATCAAAATGACACAGCACTATGCATAAGTATTGAAAACGTTGCAAAAATGCTTGGTCATTCCAACATCAAAATGACACAGCACTATGCACGGGTACTTGACTCTTCTATTCTGAAAGATATGATGAATGTAAAAAGTGCTATTTCAAGTGTTATCTGACAATGGACAGAGAAATAATAACAATCAATGAAACGGGTGTTGTCACTATACCAACCGTACCAGTATGGATGACGCAGCAGGAGATTGCCGACCTGTTCGGCGTATTTTCCTGCCATATCCGCAAGGCTATCTGTTCCATCTACAAGAACAAGGAACTGAATGAACTTGATACAATGAAGTATGTCAGGCAATCGAATGGAATCAGCTATGACGTTTACAGCCTTGAAATGATTATCGCCATAGCATTCAGAATATGCAGTAAAGAGAGTATCCTGTTCAGACGGTTTGTAATAAATGAAATCAGTGGCACTAAGAGAGGAACTCTGGTTACATTGCTTGTTTCCTGTGGCAGGGATAACAACCGATGGTATAATTGAAGTTCATTCCGTCAGTCACCAGTTCCCGATGCTCGGATGCAAAAGTAGCGCATGGCACTGATGGCAGCGGCAAGGTCGGGCGGCAAAGCCGTTTCGGGCGGAATCTTCCTCCTGTGGAGCGTATTCAGCCCGAAAACCTTGCCCCTGCCTGCCATACGCTTGAAGGGCATCCGGTAACGGAAACAAGCGACTGACGGAAAAATCAGAAGACAGGAAAAAAGGAACGGCTTACAGACGAAACAGAATTTTGACGCTTCATCCGTAAGCCGTTCCCTTTTTCTTTTGCCGGAAGTCCATTGCTGGCGCAATCACTGGGCAGACGGCAAACTGCGCTCCTTCAAGAAAATCACGTGCCTGTCAGCCGATAAGCGGAGCGGTAGCCGTCATTTAGCATCTTCTCTATATCGGATTCACGATAGAGTATTTTGCCACCCAACTGGATATAGGCTACCCGTCCCTCATTCCGGTAGTCCTGAAGTGTCCGGCGGCTCACTTTCAACCGTGCCGATACTTCCTTGTCTGTGAAGAAACGTTCGCCGCCCAATGACGGGCGATAGTTGGCGGTCAGATGCTCGAAGCCGTCCAGCAGACGGTCAAGGCTGCCCATGAAGTGGATTATCCACTCGCTGTCCTTGTTAATCAGTTCATTCATGTTACTTTGGATTTAGTGGGTATTGTTAGTTTACTTCGTTCATTTCATCAAGTTTATATCGTCCTTCCCTTGAACTTTGCTTCTTTTCGCCTGTCCTCCACAACAGAGATGATACGCTGCACGTCTTCGGGACGGTAGTACGTCTTGTGGTTTATCTGCGAGTAGGCAAGTGTACCGTTATCACGTAAGGTCTGCAACGTGCGCGGACTGATGTTTAACATCTGGCACACGTCCTGATTATCCATCCATTCTGCCATTTTCTTCTCTCCGTGCCGCTGGCAGATAGCTTCCATGCGGCGGACGAAATGGTCGAACTTGGCGATCATCGCCTCAAAGGTCTTTCTTTCGATTGATACTATTTCCATATACTTCATTTTTTGTTATTGTTTCTTCTCGCCGCAAAGAAAAGGGTAAACCTTTATAAAACAATGGATTTTTCAAAACTGGCAGCTTGTGGCACAACAATGTAGCGGTTGTCCATAGTAGTAATGGCTAAATACACCTTTCCTACCCGATTGCCGTGTCTATATTGTAATAAGTGTAGAAATGGACTACCGTTGTCGTATTCTTAACAAGACAGAACAAAGCATCGGTGGGATTGGAAATAAACCCTTATTTCTCTTCCGCATCGCATCCCGTTTAATCCAAGCACTCCGGCAAAACGGAGAAGTTTGCACCGATGTTCAGGCAGCTTTAAAGTAAAGCCACACAAAATTGCCGAATCGAGCCCAAATGCTTGACTGACTGCATTAAAACGCCTTATTTCGCTGGCGACAATCGGTTGAGGCATTGACCAAGACCATAGTAATAACTTAATCTATTTGTTTTTATGGCTACAAAAAAAGAATCAGTCATCAGTGAACAAGAAGTTCAGGAAATCGTGGAAAGAATGGGGCGCAGGGAATCCCGTGACAGGACATCCTTGAATGACTTCTACAAGCGTATCGGTTTGGAACCGGACGAACCGGAACATACCGATGCTCCCGGTACCTCTAAAACGGGAACCGCTGTAACGGAAGAAACAGCGGAAGAAGCGGCGAATGAAGTGCTTGAAGGAAGCGCAAGTGACCTACTCGGAAAGGCTACAATGTCGCAGAAACGCATCAGTAGCAAGCAGCGCAGGCTGTCGCTGGACGAGTACCGTACCACTTACCTGCAAGTCCCCAAGATTGCAGACCGCAAGCCCGTGTTTGTCAGCGGCGAGGTGCGCGACAGCTTGGACAGGATAGTCCGTTACTTCGGCGGCAGGGGTATGAGCGCATCGGGAATGGTCGAGAACCTTGTCCGCCTGCACCTTGAAACCTACTGGGATGACATCGAGCAGTGGCGCAAGCTCTGAGCGGATTGTAGTGAAACCGGTCAAGCCAGTGGATACACTCCATCGGTTTGACCGATACACCGGAAGAGTTATTGTACTGACAAGCCAATCCGACAGGCGGAGGATTCTTGTGTCCTCAAAGACACAGCAAGATATATTTTCAGTTACTCCGGTTGATTCCGGTAACTGAAAATCCTTGCACTGCCGTGGGCAGAATTATCCTCCGCAGTCGGATAATTTCCAAGTTTTTTAATCAGAGATTAGACCATGTATGAACCATTAAATAGAAAGGACAAGACAATGAAAAAGACCAGTAAGTACGGGAGAAATCCCAAATTGAATCCGAAGACGCACTGCGTGATGGTGCGCTTCGACGATGTGGAATGGAACAAGTTCCTCACGATGTATGAGGAATCACAGGTGTACGCAAAAGCCGTCTTCCTCAAAGCGCATTTCTTCGGTCAGAAATTCAAGGTGCTAAAGGTGGACAAGGCAATGTTGGAATACTGCACCAAGCTGTCCGACTTCCATGCCCAGTTCCGTGCCATCGGCACGAACTATAACCAAGTCGTGAAAGAATTACGCTGCCACTTTTCGGAGAAGAAGGCGATGGCATTGCTATACCGATTGGAGAAGTGTACCATCGACCTTGTGAAACTGAGCCGGGAGATAGTAGAACTTTCAAGGGAAATGTATGCCAAATGGGAACAACAGAAGGAATAAATTCGAAGAAGACACTTTAGGCCTCACCTGTCTATCCACTCTTTCAGCCGTTGAGCCTTCTCCTTACTGACTGTGATTCTTGTGTCAGGATACCCCTTCAAGCGGACAATAAGTTTGCCGCCGAAATAATTGCCAAGAAACAATACGTGTTCCACGTTGATGATGTACTGGCGGTTGGCACGGAAAAAACAGTCCGGGTTGAGTTGCTGTTCAAGTTCGTCCATTGACACATTGACGGCTTCGGAAGTTCCGTTATTGAGGCGGAGGTAAACGGTTTTATTCTCCAATTCAATGTGGTTGATGTCTGAGACACGAACTGTCTTATAGCCGTCACGATAGGGCAATAGGAAGCGTTCCCGATAGCGGAATTGGTTCTTCTGTAAGGCATCGAAAAGCTGCCGGAGGTTCTCGTCGGCATAATTCCTGCCTGTTTTGATGGCTTTGTCTATGGCTGCTTCAAGCTCATCGGCATCCACTGGCTTCAGGAGATAGTCGAAGCTATTGAACTTGAAAGCCTGCACGGCATATTCATCGTATGCGGTGGTGAATATGATGGGGACGGTTGCCGGGGCATATTTCAGAGCCTCGAAACTCAGGCCGTCGGTAAGGCGGATATCCGCAAGGATAAGGTCTGCCGCCTTGCCAGATTGGAAAAACTCGACCGTCTCTTTTATGCTTGCCAGTGGACCTTCGATTGTGAACGTTGTGTCAATGCCGTTCAGCAGTCTTATGAGGCGCATGGCGTTACGCTGTTCGTCTTCAAGAACCAATATTTTCATGTGTCATGATGTTTTTAATGATGGGTAAACTCACCGAATAGAAGTTTTCGGTATTTTCTATCTTAACCTTTTTGTCACAGAGCAAGGCGTACCGCTCCATGATATTTTTATGTCCCAAACCCGTTGATTCCATCCGCGACAGCAAAGGCGATTTAAGATTATGCACAATAATGTAGTTCTCCGATGATGTAATGGAAATAAACAGCGGATGCTCCATTGAGAAGCCGTTGTGCTTTATGGCGTTCTCTACAAGAAGCTGCAATACGGCCGGAGGCAGGAATCCCTTACATTCCTTAACCTCCGGACTGATTTTCGCAATGACACCTCCGCCGTGACGTACTTTCATCAGAAACAGGTACGAATCCAGAAACCTTATTTCGTCTGCAACGGGTATCAGGTCTCGGTCTAAATTTACAATAATGTACCGGTACACTTTCGACAGGTTGTTCAGGAACTTCCCGGCAAGCCCCGCATCTTCCTCAATCAGCTCCAGCAGGTTGTTGAAGTTGTTGAACATGAAATGCGGGTTGATTTGCAGTTTCAAGGAGTTGAGTTGTGACTGCAAGGCGATTTCCTTTTCCTTCATCAGTGCCATTTCGAGCGCCTGCTTCTCATCGCGTGCCTTGATATAGGATTGAAGGTAGAATGTGTTGGCATAAACACTTGACAGGAAGGTGGCTATCATGGCAAAAGTATATGCGCCTTTCATGTCGAGAAGTTCATCAATGGCACTGTTTCCGGTTTCGCCCCATAGGAAGTTGAAAATGGAAATCATGCCGAAAGCCACCAGATTGTTGAGCATCAACAGGCACGAGGCATATACGATGACCCTGATATAAGAGGCTTTGAACGGGAAAACTTTGAATACGACATAGCAGAATCCCAACGAGGTGTATGTGAAGAGCATACACAGCAAGAAGTCGATGAGATAGTCCGTCACCGCTATTTCCTGCAACTGCCGGGAGGTATCATCATCCAGTACCAGCCAGATGATGATATATAGCGCGTATGATACGGCTGACAATAGTAGCCCGTTCTGCCAGTTTGTTATTTTTGTACTCCTTTGGTGCATATCCGTGGCATAGTTATTTCGTGGCGGCAAAGATACGACTTTACTTCCTGATTTGACAGGATGGGACTGCCCGAAACGGATAAAACGGACTTTGAAGCGGACAAAAGGAATATCGAAATACAAGGTGTGTTGCATCTTGCATCAGTCGAAGTGCCACTTTGACCGCTTCGAAGTTTCACTTCAAGAAATTCCTCCTTTGAGAATTTAAAATGTTGATTTGGGCGGTTCAGGCATAGATTCTTCCGTTTCAACCGGATTCTGCTATTACTGCTGAACCATTACGAATAATTTTGGCGTCTGTATGTAGGAAAAATGCAGCTTGATAAAGGCTGAATGACCCTATTAAAAACAACCTTTCATTTTTATCAATTATGGCAACAAATGACATCAAGTATGTATTGAACGTCCAGTTGGCGGACAATACGGTGACAGTGGAGAACAAGGACGACAAGATTGCCGTGCTGGTATCGGCGGGCACGGCGGACTTCCAGCGCGTGGTATCGGAAATCATGGAGGTGAATCCCGGATTGGAGCGCGAGACGGTGGAAGCGGTGCTCAACCTCGAAAAGCGTGTGGTGAAGAAGCTGCTGCTGACGGGCTTCCGCGTGAACACAGGCTTGTACAACGCCGTCATCCAGCCCACGGGCGTGGTGGACAACAAGGCATGGGACAAGGAGAAGAATTCGCTCTACGCCTCGTTCACGCAAGGCGCCGATTTGCGCGAGGCGATTTCCGCCACTACGGTGAACATCATCGGCGAAAAGGGCAATGCCATGTATGTGGCAGGCGGAATGGATGCAGCCACCCGTGCGCCGGGCTTCACGGCTACGGCAGGGCGCAACTACACGTTGACCGGTGCCTACATCAAGGTGGCAGGCAACGACCCGTCCGTGGGCATCACGCTGACCTCTTCATCGGGCGTGGTGACAAAAATCACCGAAGATATGTGGGCGGTGAACAAGCCTTCGCAACTCATCTTCCTCATTCCGGCAGGACTGGCTGACGGGGCGTATGAACTCAAAGTAACCACGCAATTCAGCGGCACCAGCACCCTGCTGAAAACTCCCCGTAGCGTGACGCAGACCCTCTGCATTGGCAAGGCTCCTACGGGCGGCGATACGGGTGGTTCCACCGGGGGAGGCTCATCGGACGGCGACCAGATTGTGAATCCGTTGGGATAAAAGCCGGTGTTTTGTTCTGACCAAATAGGACTATTCAGTATGACCAGATAGTTCTATTTGGTTCGACCAAATAACTCTGTTTGGAGTGGCTGAATAGCTCTATTCAGGAAAAGCAAACAAAAGCATAACAGATATATTAACTCATTAACTATTTGATTTCAGTATGAAAAAGATTCTATTGACATTGCTTCTTAGTTTCTGCATGGCTTCATGTGGCAACGAGGACGAAAAGTTTGAAGGCATAGACTTCAAGACAGTTGGTGTGAAATTACACAAAACCTCTGTAATTTCTTATTACGGTGAAGTCACCTCCGAAGGAGGCACCCTTGTTTTCGAGGCAACGGGAAAGGACCAGACAAACGGTTCTCTTTCCGAAATCAAGGTTGGCGATTTCTTTTATGAAGTAAAAGTCAGTGACCGCTCAAAACCTTTGCCATATACGGTATGTGATGAAGATTGGGGCAAAGTAGTCATAACTTCCACGTCGCCCCACACTACACAACTGATATTAAAGGCCAATGAATCAGGCAGTAGTAAAAATATAGAATTGGTTTTCGGGTGTTGCTACAGAATCTCGAATGTCTTGATTACTTTATTGAAAAAGTAAGAATGTCTTTTGAGCATCCTAAAAAGTTATGCTTTTGTAATAAACCATCAAAATCAGTTCTATTATTGGTCAATAAATCAGATAATAATATGAAAGTAATCATCCACTTTTTTACCCTAATGCTATCAGCATTTACGGTATTGTCAGGCTGTATCGAAAAAACGGGTTATTATGATGCCGGTCAGAAAAAGAGAATAGAACAGTTGACCAACAAAAAGTGGGAAAGAGATTACCGCTCGACGTACTACGGCTATGATGTACACGAGATATGGCGCTTTGGTGACAATGGGAAAGGGTCGTGGAGAACAATAACGACCTATATGGATGGAGGGATAAGAGATACCACAACCCACTTCTCTTGGGCCTTCACCACCCCGCAATTCAACGTCATCTACATGGACTATCCTCGTTATTGGCTGATAGATAAGATTGATGACAACAAATTGTGCATATACCTGACGAATGAAGACCCGGTAAGCGTTTCCGGTCAGGAACGAATTTATCAGGAATACACGTTCAAGCCTGAAGAAGAAAAAGAAAAACGGGTAGTTTCTCAGAACACCCCCAAATAGTAAAACAGATTTATTCATTTAATAATTAATTTCAGTATGAAAAAGATTCTATTGACATTGCTTCTCGCCCTGCCATTCTGCATGGCGACGAAAGCGCAAGATTTCAGAATGGGAGTGACGGGAGGTTACAATCTCAGTTCTCCGAGTGGTTACAAATCGCAGTCCGGTTTCCATGTCGGTGTAAAAGGAGAGCTTGGACTTCCGCAGGTGACAAAAGGCCTGTATATGGATTTCGGGCTGATGCTCTCTTCGCATGGATGGAAGAGTCCGGGATACTACAACAACGGCATCTATACCTCCCCTGACGGAGAAAAGCCTGACAAACCGTCATCGGGCTTTACTTCGGACTATAAGTGTACTCCTTACTATCTGAACATTCCCGTCCATATCGGCTACAAGTTTTCCGTAGGGCGGAACGTCAACCTGTTCGTCAACGCCGGACCGTATTTTAACATCGGCCTGTTTGGCAAGGCAAAGGAAACTATTACTCCCGACAAGGGAACAGCCACGACAAAGGAGACGGCAGGCAACGTGTTCAGCGACAAGATGCTCAACCGCTTCGATTGGGGATTGGGATTCCGTGCCGGAACGGAAATTGCCCGCCGCGTCCAGCTTTCCATCGGGTATGATTGGGGCATGAAGAATGTAAACAAGACGGGTGTGGACAATAAGAACAGGACATTCGTTGCATCCTGCGCTTATATGTTCTGACAAAGGATATAAACTTAGACTATAATCATTATGTGGAAACAGAAATTGAAAATCTGCGGCATCAATCTGACAGCATATAGTATGACTCTTGTCATCATGCTGCTGTTGTCTGTTTGCTCAAAATCATACGGGCAGGAAAATCATGCACTTTCCTTTGACCGTACAAAGCAGACTGTGACGGGTATAGACACTACTAAACTGCCGATTTATGAATATGGGAAGTCGTTTCTGTCTCCACATTTTGATGTCATTCCCCAAATGCCCGGAACGCTTTCGGACTTTCGTCCTGATTATACACGGAGTTTTCCCGTTGACCGTTCCCCCTTGCATAAAGGCGAATACAATGTCGGCGGGATTATCCATCGGTTTAACAAAGTGGATGTTTGGGGGCGTGGCAGGCAGGAAAACATCATAGGAGCCGGCGTATCGAACTATGCCGAAGTCAAAACGGTGTATTCTCCAGACGAGAAATGGAAGTTGGGGCTGTTCCTCTATGCGCACAAACTGAGCATCCCCCGTTCGGGTAGCAACACATTCGGAATCGGCACCGATGTTTCCTGTCAATTCCTCCCCCAAACATCGCTCCATCTCTTCGGCACCTATTATCACACCTACTTTCCGGGAGTAAAACCGATGAAGAGGCTGGACGGCTACCATTATGGCGGTTACCTCTCATTCGATTTGGCAGAGCGGTGGGCAATGGATGTGGGCATGAGAAGCTATGGCGGCAATGGGTCTCACCAGCAATGGACTGTACCGATAATACGTCCGTCGTATAAGCATAACGGGCGCGAAATAAACGCGGATTTTGGTGGAATGTTCCAGCAAATCGTGAAAGGTCTATTCTTTAATCATTGACAATATGAAACAGGAAAAAAGCAAAATAACGACTGTTGCTATATGGATTCTGCTATGCGGATGGATGATGTGCATGAGTTCATGCGGAAGTCTGCTTTATAATCCATCCAACAAAACAGAACAAGTGAAGATAGTCATTAAATAACCCCTAAAAACAGACTTAACAAGCTTATGGAAGAGAAAGTAAAACTGGTATTGCCTTTTCCTCATTTCTTGTGGATGATTGGCACTAACCCGGCATCTCCAAAGAGAAAGCTGTGCTGCATGAACCGCAAACGGAACAAGAAAATATCTCTCAAACTGATACCGGAACGATTTCAAGAGACGGCATAAATATATTGCAATGACAGCCGATAGACAAGAAAAGAAGAATGAAACGGGTAGCAGGATGCTATCTGTCATTCCAATGGGAGGAGTCCTGTTCAAGTTCTTCCTGTTTAATGCGATATGGTGCTATTATACCACCTTTACTCCTTTCTCGTGTTGGGAGTCGTATGCTACGGCTCTTGCAGCCACCCTTATTTTATCCGTTCCCTACATACTGACAAGGCGTATAGCGGCAAGCATATTTGTCATGGTGATACTGGATATATGGTTGGTGGCTAATTTGCTGTACTATCGGAGCTACTTTTCCGCTATCCCCTTGTCAAGTTACCTGTTGGCAGGAAATTTGGTTGATTTTCTACCGAGCGTAACAGCCTCATTCCGATGGTGCGACGGACTGTTCCCTGCGTCGACTGCCGCCATCGTGTTTTTCATGTATTGGAGAAACCACCGGTCAAGAATCATATATCCGTTCAGAAGACGTGCCTACTTTACACTGCTCACATCCTTATGTGCATTGTTGGCTGTCAATCTTTCTGTTCGGGGCGGTTTCCTTACGGTGTATAGAAACCTAAAATCGTCTGCCCATCAGCATGCAAGTGGTCCACCGCTTTATACACTATTCGGCACGCTCTATTTTGACTACGCCGATGAACAGTTTGAATTTACGGAAGAACAGGAACATGAAATTCACACTTGGCTTTCGGAGAGACCTGCATTAATTCCTATGCCGGACATTGAATCCAGAGACAACTGCATCTTTATTTTGGCTGAATCACTGGAAAGTTGGGTACTGAATCTCACGGTGGAGAATCAGGAAATCACCCCCTATCTCAATAAACTTCTCAAGGAGCCGGCCACACTGTATGCACCCCATGTACTTACACAGGTCAATGGTGGGCGTTCCATTGACGCCCAGTTGCTTGTGCTCGCCGGTCTGTTGCCATTGCGGACCGGCACATACAGTTGCCGGTTTCCCTTCAACACATACTATACTCTGCCCAAGGCGATGAAAGAACTGAAGGCTACACGCAACTATCTCCTTACTGTGGATAAGACAAAAACATGGAATCAGGGAGCAGTAGCACAGAGTTTCGGAATAGATACCATTATCTCTTATCCTGATTTCCGATTGACAGAAACATTCGGGAACCGGAAACGGTTGGGTGACAGGGCTTTTTTCAGCCAGTGCAGAGAAAAGATGGAAAACGGGGAGATTTGGCATTCCGGTGAAAACGTATTTATCCAGATGGTCACATACTCCGGTCATGCGCCGTTCAAGATGCCCGAATCACTTAAATCCGTCCATTTCTCCAATCGGATTCCCGAAGTTATGGCAGACTATATGACCGTGGCGCATTACACGGATGAAGCCATTGGAAAATTCGTGAAATATCTGAAAACACGCCCTGAATACGAGCGGACAATGGTCGTGATAACCGGTGACCATGAAGGACTGGCGGACCACCGCAAAGGGCTGTGCCGTACAAAAGCAGGAAAAGGAATAGTTTCGGAGAACGAGTTTACACCGTTCATTGTAGTAAACTCTCCCGTAGCGATGCATTATACAAAGGTTATGGGGCAGGTGGATATTTATACCACACTCTTAAACCTGTTGGGGCTGGAAAATTATCGGTGGAGCGGCATCGGGCAAAGTATTCTTGATTCAGGGAAACCGGGTGTTGCCATTAGCCACCAAAAAGGCATAAAGGGAGATACCTTGTCTTTATCCCGCGATGAACTGCTGAGAATGAAGCAATCTCTGGAAGTCTCTGACCGGATTATACAATTTGATAAATTGAAGAATTTGCAATAGCAGACATTTCAGAAGCCATTTTCGTTATTTCGGAAGCGGTTTTCTCCGTTTCGATGGTATGCCGATTGTCTGCACAATGGGCACAAAATATCTTTGCACCCAAAATTTGCGATAATATGATTATTGAAACAGAACATCTCATCATCAGAGACTTCCAGAAAAAGGATGCCGCAGGTTTATTGGAATACCTTTCCCATCCGCGTGTCAATTGTTTTGTCGGCGACCGCCTGTGTTCCGTGGAATCGGCACTGGCTTATATATCCAATTCGCCTAAGGATATGCTACGCTATGCCGTGTGTTTGAAGGAAGACGATTCCATTATCGGTGATGTTTTCGCCTTGCGCGAATATACCGACACATTTAGTGTAGGCTGGCACTTCAACCAACGCTTTGAAGGCAAGGGATTGGCATACGAAGCGGCAACAGGACTGCTGGATTATCTTTTCCATAACATCGGCGCACGGCGTATCTATGGATTTGTAGAAGACGATAATCGGCGGTCAAAAAGATTGTGTGAACGTCTCGGAATGAGACATGAAGGATGTATGAAGGAATTTATCTCGTTTGTATGCCATCCCGACGGCGCACCACGCTATGAGGACACCTGCATCTATGCGATACTAAATAAAGAATGGAAAAGTAACAGACAAAGATGATGAATAGACGAACATGGATTGCCGGCATCACGGCAACAACCCTGCTGGCTGCTTCATTGACAGCCTGCAAACAGGAACAGCAAGGAGAGGAAACGGGACAGGCACTGCCCGTCATGGTGGTTTCTTCCCAACCCATTGAATTTGAAGAAATCTATTCCGCTTCGATTCGCGGACGGCAGGATGTGGACATCATACCTCAAGTATCGGGTCGCATCATCCGCCTGTGCGTGAAAGAGGGAGAGCAAGTAGCGACAGGGCAAGTGCTGGCTGTCATAGACCAAGCGCCCTATCAGGCTGCGCTACGCATCGCAATCGCCAATGTCAGCGCGGCACGGGCAAAAGTGGAAACAGCGCGTATCGAGCTGAACGGCAAACAGTCGCTGTTCGATGAGAAAGTCATATCCGATTACGAACTGTCTGTTGCCCGAAACCAATTAGTAGTGGCACAGGCAGAACTGGAACAAGCGAAAGCTCAGGAAGCAAATGCCCGGAACGATTTGTCATACACCGAAATCAAGAGTCCGAGCAACGGGGTTATAGGCACGCTGCCTTACCGCATCGGCGCACTCGTCGGTCCGACCATCGAACAACCGTTTACAGTGGTGTCGGACAATTCGGAGATGTATGCCTATTTCTCCATTTCGGAAAACAAACTTAGGCAGTTCGAGGCCCGATATGGTTCGATTGACAGAATTATAAGCGAAATGCCTCCGATTAGCCTCCAACTTAACAATGGCTTCGTCTATGGGAAACAAGGGAAAATAGAGACCATCAGCGGAATAGTCAATCCCACGACCGGTGCCGTACAGATAAAGGCCCTGTTTCCCAACGTCAACAGGCACCTGTTGAGCGGAACCATCGGCAACGTCATCCTGCAAGTGCTGAATACGGATGCCATCCTGATTCCCATGACCGCCACCGTGGAACTGCAGGACAAGATTATCGCTTACCGCCTTAAGAACGGAAAGGCCGAAGCCGCCTACCTGACCGTGGACCGCCTGAACGACGGCAACCACTTCGTTGTAGAGCAGGGCTTGTCCGTGGGCGACACCCTCATCACCGAAGGTGTGGGGCAGGTAAAGGAAGGAATGATTGTCACACCTAAAACCACAAAACCATGAACCTGCGCTTCTTCATAGACCGCCCGGTATTTTCGGGCGTTATCTCCGTGGTGATAGTCCTGATGGGTGTTATCGCCATGCAAGCCCTCCCCGTGGAGCAATATCCCGACATCGCCCCGCCCACCATCAACGTATGGGCCACCTATCCCGGCGCGAATGCCGAAACGGTGCAGAAAGCCGTGATTGTTCCTCTGGAAGAGGCCATCAACGGCGTGGAGGACATGACCTATATGACCTCCACGGCATCCAACACGGGCGATGCTTCCATCAACATCTATTTCAAGCAGGGTGCCAATGCCGACATGGCGGCGGTCAATGTGCAGAACCGCGTGAACGGCGTGCTGAGCCAGCTTCCGGCAGAAGCGACCAAGACCGGTGTCACCACCGAGAAGCAGCAGAACGCCGAGTTGCTGACATTCGCCCTCTACAGCCCCGACAACCGTTTCGACCAGACCTTTCTCAACAATTACGTGAAGATTAACGTGGAGCCGCGATTGAAACGTATCGGCGGTGTGGGAAAGGCACAACTGTTCGGCTCCAACTACAGTATGCGCCTCTGGCTGCGCCCCGACAAGATGGCGCAGTATGGACTGATTCCCGATGACATCTCCTCCGTGCTGGCGAAGCAGAACATCGAGGCGGCAACCGGTTCGTTCGGAGCCAATCACCCCACGGCAAATGAATATACGATGAAGTATCGCGGCCGCCTCTCCACAGCGGAAGAGTTCGGCGAGCTGGTTGTCAAGTCCCTGCCCGGCGGCGACGTGCTTCGGCTGAAAGATGTCGCCGATGTGGAGTTGGGCGATGAATACTACAACTATTCCACCGAGGTGAACGGACATCCGGCTGCCATCATGCTTATCAACCAGAAAGCGGGCTCCAACGCTTCAAGCACCATCAATGAGATTCACGAGGTGCTCGATGAAATTGAGCGCGACCTGCCGGAAGGGGCGGCGTTCGTAGTGCTGACCGATACCAACAAGTTCCTGTATGCCTCCATCAATTCTGTCATTCGGACGCTTATCGAGGCGATACTGCTGGTTATCGTGGTGGTATATGTGTTCTTGCAGGACATCAAGTCCACGCTCATCCCCACAATTTCCATCTTCGTCTCCATCATCGGCACGTTTGCCGTGATGTCGCTGATAGGCTTTTCCATCAACCTGCTCACGCTTTTCGCCCTTGTGCTGGCTATTGGAACGGTGGTGGATGATGCCATTGTGGTGGTGGAGGCGGTGCAGGCGAAGTTCGACGAGGGCTACCGGTCGCCGGTGCTTGCCGCCGATGATGCCATGAAGGGCGTTTCGTCCGCCATTCTTACCTCTACCATTATCTTTATGGCGGTGTTCATTCCTGTGGCAATGATGGGCGGCACCTCCGGGGCGTTCTATGCCCAGTTCGGTATCACGATGGCGGTTGCCGTGGGCATATCGGCTATCAATGCGTTCACCCTTTCTCCGGCATTATGCGCTTTGTTCCTGAAACCTTATATCGACGAGCACGGAAATACGAAGAACAATTTTGCGGCACGCTTCCGCAAGGCATTCAATGCCGTATTCGACCGTTTGAGCCGCCGTTATGTGCGTGGTGTACTGTATATCATCCATCGCCGATGGCTGCTGTGGGGAACGATTGCCGCCTCGTTCGGGTTGCTGGTCTTGCTGGTCAATGTCACAAAGACAGGACTTATTCCGCAGGAAGACACCGGCACGGTGATGGTAAGCATGAACACAAAGCCCGGCTCCTCCATGGCGCAGACCAACAAGGTGATGGCGCGTATCAACAGCCGTCTTGACAGCATCCCTGAGATTGAGTACAGCGGAGCGGTCGGAGGATTCTCATTCAGCGGTTCCGGTCCTTCACAGGCAATGTATTTCATGACACTTAAAGATTGGAACCAACGCAAGGATGAAGGGCAATCGGTGGATGACGTGATAGGCAAGATTTATGCCGCTACCGCTGATGTTCCCGATGCCACGGTGTTTGCCATGTCACCGCCGATGATTGCCGGCTACGGCATGGGCAACGGTTTTGAACTCTACTTGCAGGACAAAACGGGCGGAGACGTTGCCGCATTCAAGAAGGAGGCTGATAAATTTGTAGAGGCACTGTCCCGCCGTCCCGAAATCGGAGAGGTCTATTCGTCTTTTGCTGCAGACTATCCTCAGTATTGGGTGGATATTGACGCGGCGAAATGCGAGCAGTCGGGCGTATCTCCTGCCGATGTGTTGTCCACGCTTTCCGGGTATTATACCGGGTCGTATGTATCGGACTTCAACCGTTTCTCCAAACTCTATCACGTCACTATGCAGGCACCGGCGGAGTACCGCATCAATACGGAGTCGCTCAACCTGATGTACGTGCGTACTTCCGATGGCAGCATGGCACCGCTGAGCCAGTTCGTGCGCCTGACCAAGACCAACGGACCTTCCGACCTTACGCGCTTCAACCTTTTCAATGCCATCGCCATCAACGGCTCTCCGGCATCGGGCTACAGTTCCGGTCAGGCCATCAAGGCGATTGGCGAGACGGCACGTGAGGTGCTTCCTGCCACTTGCAGCTACGAGTTCGGGGGATTATCGCGTGAGGAGAGCAAGACCACCAACAATGCCGCAATGATATTCATGCTCTGTATGGTCTTGATATACCTGATACTGTGCGCCCTCTACGAAAGCGTGTTCATCCCGTTTGCCGTGTTGCTGTCCGTGCCTTGCGGACTGATGGGCAGCTTCCTGTTCGCATGGATGTTCGGATTGGAGAACAACATTTATATGCAGACCGGACTAATCATGATTATCGGACTGCTTGCCAAGACCGCCATTCTGCTGACCGAATATGCTGGTAAGCGACGGTCGGAAGGCATGACATTGGCACAGGCGGCATACAGCGCGGCAAAGGTTCGCCTGCGCCCTATCCTGATGACCGTCTTGTCGATGGTGTTCGGTCTTATTCCGCTGATGATGGCCCATGGCGTGGGTGCCAATGGCAGCCGCTCGCTTGCCACAGGTGTAATAGGCGGCATGATAGTGGGTACATTGGCATTGCTGTTCCTCGTGCCGTCGCTGTTCATCACATTTCAATACATTCAAGAACGAGTTAAACGTAATTAAATGAAGAAGACAACCATATTTATATTATCAACTTTGATGCTTACCGGCTGCGGCACATACAGCCGGTATCATCGGGCTGGCATCCGGACAGAAAATCTGTATTGGAACTTATCTGTTGATATTGATACAACAAACATCGCCTCCATGTCATGGCGGGAGATGTTCACCGACCGGGAACTTCAGTCTTTGATTGAGGCAGGACTTGAGCAAAATACAGACCTCAATGTGGCACGCCTGCGGGTTGAAGCGGCTGAGGCAGCTTTGATGACGGCAAAACTGTCCTATCTCCCTTCATTGGGAATCAATGCCGAAGGTGGTGGTAGCCGCTACGATGGGGCGACCGCAAAGACATACAATGTCGGGGCGACCGCAAGTTGGGAACTGGATATATTCGGTAAATTCACGGCTGCGAAGCGTGGCGCGGTTGTCGCATGGCAGGGAAGTCGTGACTATCAGCAAGCTGTACAGACACAACTCATCGCCACGATAGCAGACAGTTATTATACACTTGCCTTGCTTGACGAACAAATGTCTATAAACAATCGGACTTTGGAAAACTGGCGGGCTACCGTGCGCACACTCGAAGCGTTGAAAAAGGTGGGCAAGGCGAATGAAGCCGGGGTATTGCAGGCAAAGGCAAACGTGATGCAACTTGAATCATCGCAACTGGCTATATGCAAAAGTATCTCTGAAACAGAGAATGCTTTGTCTGCGATACTTGCCATGCCTTCGCAACCGATTGAACGGAGTAGCTTGGCCGAAGCATCCTTCCCTGATACTATCTCTATCGGAGTTCCTTTGCAGTTGCTTTCCAATCGTCCCGATGTGCGTCAGGCTGAAATGGAACTGGCACAAGCGTTTTACGCCACCCATGCAGCCCGCTCAGCCTTCTACCCCAATATCACTCTTTCGGGCACATTGGGTTGGACTAACAATGGAGGTGGAGCAATCACCAATCCCGGACAATGGTTGTTCAACGCCATCGGTTCCCTGACACAACCGCTATTCAACCGTGGCACGAATATCGCCAACTTGAAGATTGCACAAACTAAACAGGAAGAAGCCAAATTATTATTCCAACAGTCATTGCTGAACGCAGGAAAGGAGGTGAACGATGCATTAACCACCTGGCAGACGGCTAAGTCGCAATATGAGATAAACACCCGGCAGGTTGAAACCTTGCGTGAAGCTGTGCGAAAGACAGAACTGCTGATGAGCCATTCTTCCACCAGCTATCTGGAAGTGCTTACAACACAACAATCCCTGCTGAGCGCAGAACAAGCACAGGCGCAGGACAGGTTTGGCGAGATACAGGGAATCATCAACCTCTACCATGCTTTGGGTGGAGGATGCAGGTAAAAAACGAAGCGGCGCTTCGCAATTATCAAAGTCAGACATTGACAAATCAAGGGTGAAAGAAAAGGAAATAAGAGGCACTGCCCATGAGTCAAAGAAATTTGCGGGCTGTTTGATAAAAAGAATATAGAATGAAACTGAATTTCATGAGTACGAGATTTCTCCGCATACTGGTTGCCGCTGGTTACCTGTTGATGTGCCTGTTGGCAGGTGGCATCATGTATCTGTGGCATTATGAATGGAAAGAGATTGAGGCATTGGAAACGGAGAACCAACGGATAAACAACTTCCGCCAAGAAATACATCATGTTTACGGTGAAATGACCGGACTTTCTCTTTTGGGCGAAAGTGTGTTGGAGTGGGAAGACGAGGATTTGGAGCATTACCATATTCGGCGTATGGCAGTGGACAGTATGCTATGCCGTTTCAAAACGGTTTATCCAGCAAGACAAATAGACAGTGTGCGCCACTTGTTGGAAAGCAAGGAAAGGTTACTTCATGGCATTGTGGAAGTATTAGATGAACAGGAAAGTTTGAACCAGAGGATTGCCGAGCGTGTACCCGTCATTGCGGCAAGAAGCGCACAGGAACAACCACAGAAGTCGAAACGTAAAGGTTTTTTAGGTTTGTTTGGCAAAAAAGAAAAGCCGAAAACAACCGCCACGACTAACATGCTCCATGCACTGAACAGCAAGGAGATAGCACAACAACAGGCACAAAGCCGCCGTTTAGCAGCACAAACCAACAGCCTCGCCATGCGTAACAGTAAGCTGAACCGACAACTGCAATCGCTTATCGGGCAGATGGACAGGAAAATAGAAAGTGACTTGCAAGGGCGTGAGATGGAAATAACCGCCATGCGTGAACGTTCATTCCTGCAAATCGGAGGATTGACGGGCTTCATGTTCCTTCTTTTGATTGTGTCGTACATTATTATCCATCGTGACATCCGGCGTATTAGGCAATACAAGTCAAAGACCGTCAATTTGATTAGGCAACTCCATGAATCGGATATGCAAAACAAGGAACTAATATCTTCACGCAAGAAAGCCATGCACACCATTACCCATGAACTGCGCACACCGCTGACAGCCATACACGGCTATGCGGAACTGATGCAAGGACATGGCACGGACAACATAAGCCGCTATGCAGAAAGCATCTTGCAGGCATCCGGCAGGATGATTGCCATGTTGAACACATTGCTTGACTTCTTTCGGCTGGATAGTGGAAAAGAGAGTGTGAATATCACCCCGTTCCGATTGCAGGGCATAGCAGAAGCATTGCTGATGGAATTTGCCCCTTTGGCAGAAGCTAAGGACTTGTGTCTGACAGTGGGGTGCAATGACGATGTTATCCTGATGGGCGATAAGGAACGTATCATGCAGGTTTGCGGAAACCTTTTATCCAATGCTATCAAATTCACACAAAGCGGAAGAGTATCACTTCACATGGAATACAACGGGCGTGTTCTTTCTATTGTAGTTGAAGATACAGGCAGCGGAATGAGTGAAGAAGACCTGCAACGTGTATTTGGTGCATTTGAACGTCTCTCCAATGCCGCCACACAGGACGGTTTCGGATTGGGCTTGTCGATAGTGAAACGTATCGTGGATATGTTGGACGGTACAATCCGATTGGATAGCGAGAAAGGCAAAGGCAGTCGTTTCACAATAGAATTACCCATGCCCATTGCCGATATTGTTGCCACCGAGAAGAAAGATAAAGGGGAAGAGCCATACTTTGAATACTCATATTCGATCATTGTGCTGGACGACAACGATATTCTTCTTTCGATGGTAAGGGATATGTATGCCCATCATGGTATCCGTTGTGATGTGTGCAACAATACGGACGACCTTATGGAAGCCATACGAAGCGGAAGGTATGACATGCTGATTACCGACTTGAAAATGCCGGGAACAAACGGCTATGAGGTATTGGAACTTCTCCGTTCATCGGACATCGGAAACTCAAAGACCATCCCTGTGGTAGTCGCCACTGCATCGGGAAGTTGCACCGAAGAAGAACTGCTGTCACAAGGCTTTTCAGCCTGCCTGTTCAAACCGTTTGACCTGTCGGAACTGATGGCGGTATCGGAGAAATGCTTTTCCCCTTTGCTGTCTGACAAGGAGGAACAGCCCGACCTGACATCCTTGTTGGTGTATGGTAACAAGACAGCTATGCTTGACAAACTGATAACCGAAACTGAAAAGGATATGCAAGCCATAAAGGAAGCCGGAGCAATGCTTGACCGCAAGGCATTGAATATACAGGTACATCGTTTGCGCAGTTCGTGGGCGATAATCCGTGCGGACAAACCGCTTTGGGAGTTGCATAGACTTCTGCATTTAGACACGGAATGTTCCGATAATGAAATATTGCGTGTGGTAAATGCAGTGTTGGCAATGGGTAACAAGATAGTAGAACAAGCTAAAATGCGAAAGGAGGACAAGTAGTATGAAAGTAATAGTGGTAGAGGACAATCCTGTATATAACGATTATATCTGCAACCTTTTGAAGAAAGGCGGTTTCGATACCGCACAGGCGTATCGGCTTTCCACCGCCAAGAAATTATTGATGAAAGCCGGAGAGGAATACATCGTGCTTGCCGACCTTCGTCTGCCTGACGGAGAAGGTATCGACCTGTTACGATGGATGCGTAAGGAGAAAAAGCCGCAACCGTTTATCGTTATGACCGACTACGCCGAGGTACATACGGCAGTGGAAAGCATGAAACTCGGTTCTGCCGATTATATCCCCAAACGGTTGGTGGAGGACAGGCTTGTTCCTCTCATCCGTTTACTGCACAAGGCACAGGAACAGAAAAGGCAGGGGCAGGTGCCGATATTCGTCCGTCAGGGGGCGGCATATCAGGAAATCAAGCGGCGTGTCCGGCTGGTTGCACCCACTCGTTTGGGAGTGCTGATATGCGGAGAGAACGGCACGGGCAAGGAACACATCGCCCGTTATGTGCATACCCAAGGCAAACGTGCAAACAAACCCTTCGTGGCGGTGGACTGCGGAGCATTGTCCCCGACATTGGCACAATCCGCCTTCTTCGGACACGTCAAAGGGGCATTCACAGGAGCAGACAGCAGCACGACAGGCTATTTTCAAGAATCCGAAGGAGGCACATTGTTCCTTGACGAAGTGGGCAACCTTCCGATGGAAATGCAGCGTATGTTACTCCGTGTCATACAGGAACACCGCTATCGTCCGATAGGAGCGAAAGAGGACAAGACCACCGACGTGCGTATCGTGGCGGCTACCAACGAGGACTTGCAAAAGGCTGTCACTGAAAAACGTTTCCGCGAGGACTTGCTCTATCGCCTGAAAGAGTACACGATAACGGTACCACCCTTGCGTGATTGCCAAGAGGATATATTACCGTTAGCGGAGTTCTTTCTCGGACTGGCGAACAAGGAACTGGAGCGTAACATCAAAGGTTTCAACGCTTCCGCCAATAACATCCTGCTTGCCTATCCGTGGCCGGGCAACGTCCGTGAATTAAAACAAAAGATACAGACGGCTGTTCTGCATGCGGAAGGCAACATGATTACCGATAACGATTTGGAGTTAGGCAGAGAACAGCTATCTTCCTTTCCTTCCAGTTTCGCCCTCAAAAGTGAGACTGAAGAGAAAGGACGGATTATCCGTGCCTTAGAGCAGGCGAAAGGGAAGAGAAATCTTGCCGCTAAGCTGTTGGGAATAGGCAGGACAACGCTGTATAAAAAGATGAAGGAATATGGAATTGAATTATAAATTAGAGCAAAGATATCCCGTTATTCGCCGAATTTGGCTATCAGAATTTATTTAATTTAGAGAACTATCTGTTTTTTGCCGTCCTTAAATGTTTCCCCACATATGCTATGTAGGCCTTTTTAGTATTAGGGTCAGCATAAAAATGTACACGATAAGTGTTTGAAATCTTAATGTGATGGAAACAATAGATGGAACCTAAATCGGGAATTGAAAATAATCTTTGTCTTTTCAATTTTGAATTAGTTTTAGTTGTATCGGATTCATCGGAAGCATCGACACCTGTAATTTTTGAAAAATCTTCAATAGGAAATGTAGTATTATTCTCCCATTTCCTTGATATGTATCCATCAAGTTCCTCTAAATCATCAATAAGGGTTCTTTTATCATCGTAGCTAAGTATCTTATATGCTTTCAAAGCATCTTTTGTAAAATAAATATTAGAGAAATATGCTACTATAAACTCATCGCAGTTATTCGACAAGACCCTATCATAAATATGGTGTTGTCTAAATTCGTAGTAATGGGCAAGTTCTGATAGTAGCCAAAGATATTTAGTTTTCTGGGGAGTAGCCAATTTTGCATTAGGGTAGATTTTACCATTTTCCTCTCCATATGGAATTTTGTCGTTAATTTTGCTATTTTGGGAGCCGAAATTCTGCAAAATATTAGGAATAATTCTATTACCAATCTCTCCAGAAAAAGTATAGAAAAATATCTCATATAGAGATTGGCCTGATTTATGATTTAGGAGTAAAACATCATCATCGTCATCACGTATGAAAGATTCTTCAAATAAACTATCTGAAAAATTTTGGGATTCCACCAAAATATCGAATGCTAATCGAAAAAAAAGTTCCATTTGCTTTGTATTAGCATTGCATAAACTTTTTAAGTCTAAATAATAGCTAAGATTCATTACATGTTTCTATTATTGTGAATATTTCTCCTAAGATTATAAAGTTCGTAAAGATCTTTTTTGCTTTGATCCATAAAACCTTTAGGCCAACAAGAATAGTCCCCGTTTTTTTCAAGTTTTATTCTGTCTATTTTTATATATCCTTTATTAGATTCAGCTTTTCTAGCTATACTGAAATTATTGATAATAACATTAGGTAAAAAATTACTATGACTTAATGCATAATTTTGAATACCATTTACAAGATGGTCACTATGCGTCTCAATTACAACTCGAGTACCCGTGGCTGCTACCATTGCAAGGAATTTTCCAATCTGCGACTGAGCAGATGGATGCAGATGAGCTTCAGGATTCTCCACAATCATCATCGATCCTTTATCTGACATAAGACCAGCAACAATAATCGGCAACAGATAACTTATTCCATAACCAACGTTAGTAGAAAGGGCAAATTCAGAATGAACAGAATTTCTAATTTGCACCTGAGCTGTTTGCATTTTCTCTGAAGAATTCGCTACGATCTCTACACCTGGAAACAAATCCTTGATGTAGAGGTTTACCTGATCTAGTATAAATGGAGATGTGTTATTATCATATAATCTTAAAGAATTAACCTTATGAGAATATGTATCAGCTAGCAATTGAGCGCAATACTCCCCTTTGTCACCGATATTAAGATTCGCAGATGAATGCATTGACTGAGCAATCGAGGAGCCAATACGATCAGCAGAAATGAAGTGAAACTCAGCTTTTGTTAGTTCATTTTCTCCTTTTGAACACTTTACTTTGTCAATATTGAACATTGCATCACCATCTGGTCTTCTTAATGTTACGCGGGAAGATTTCAAAGGCTTATCTACCACCCACGACAATTTAATATCCAGCGAAGTGTCATTATTAAAAACGATGTCGGATGCCGAACCTAAATTTTGACTTCGGAAATCGTTCAGAGGCAACCGACGACGCTCTTTAGGAGACTTTACGGCCTCATGCAGAAGAAGGAGCGATTGTACAATACTACTCTTTCCTGCACCGTTTGCTCCTACCAGCACTGTCAAATCACCGAATAGCAATTCCTCTTTTCGGTAACATTTGAAATTTTCAATCCTTAATTTAGGCATGGTAATTGTTTAATAAGTGATTAATTTAATGATTCTGCAAGTTTTTCAGCTACAGCAAACACTATTTTTATGTTTCTTGCACCATTAGTACCATATGAAATAAGTTTCATTATTTCTATACTTTCATTAGTATTACTATCAATCACGTCAGCAAGTTTTGTTATCCATTCACCTTGTGATGCTTTATTTTTTACATCTTCAGGATTGAATCTACTTAGCACTACAGAGAAAGCAAGAAACAACGCTTTATTTATTAAAGAACGTGTCGAATCATTCGAAAATCCTTTAAAAACTTTCCGAAAAGCATGTCTTCCGAAAAGATAGTTTGCATTAATCATCGCATTCTTAAAATCTGCCTCACACTCCGCAAATGGAAAATTGTCATTTAGTGATACTTCATCGGTAAAATCATCCAATATAGTATCCATCTCGCCCTTATATTCCCCAATGGAACCGTTACACTTCATCCAAGTCCAAAAACGCATAAAGCGTAACACCATTTCCTGAGACTGCATCCTTACATCATCAATACTATTACCTGTAGCTTTCTTGAACTCAGGGCTATGTGCCATTGCTCTTAGCGTATTACGTAGCGAAGGTGATGCCATGCAATTACGTAATTCTTGATTATTAAGAGGTCGGCCTCCAGTATTTAGACGTCGAAAAATATCATATCTGACCTTAGTAGGCGATCCTGGCTGTATGATATTTGCAGAAAGTTTGGTTAGTTTAAAACGTCTCCAGTAAAGATCGTATTTTTTTTGGAGATCAGCGTAGGTCAACCCATTCAATTCTGTAAGATACTCTAATTCAGATAATTTAAGTTCGTTATCCATAAAAGACTTAATGGCTGTGAGTCTCTGAAGTCCATCAACGACCGACAACTTACCATTTTTCCCCTGTGAAAAATAGAACACAGGAATAGGAATACGTAGAAGTATAGACTCTATAAGTCTTGATTTTCTTTTAGAATCCCATACTACATTGCGTTGAAAATCAGGTGAAAGATTGATGTCTTTATCTAAAATCATGGTATACGCCTGAAATACGGATATTGGAGAATCTCGGACATCAATAAGTTCTGGATCGTATGGCTTCATTTTACCAGCATGTTCTGGCAAATCAAGTGATGAAAGGTCCACACCTTGCGCCAATGCTTCACGAACATCATTTGCAAGAGCATTAAGACGGTCAATGAAATCCATTTTTTCTTGATTCTCATAGAAAGAGAATTGGTTTTCACCTACGATTTCAAAAACAGCCTTTCCATTGCTGTCTGTCAAATTTAGCGTAGCTTTAGGGTAGTCCAAATCCTCTTGAGAAAGCACAAGATAGAATTTTTTATTTGGTTCAGAAGAGTCAGGAACTAAATAAAGACGTTGTTCACCAATTTTTTTTATATTTGCAAGAATATCCATACACTAAGTTATAAGTTTAAGCCTTATCAAAAGTGAGAATTTATAAAAAAACGTCGCTCGAAAACGGCTATATCTACTTGTTGCAAAAATACAATAGAATAATGTAATCAACAAATAAAAACTGCTTTTTTTGAGTTTTGCAAAATTATTTGTCTCAACATATATAACAACGTTTTTTACACTACTGTATTCAATCCTCAGACGAGTAAGAATAAATTACCTCTTCCAAATCAACGTGAAGCACATGCTAAAATTGAATACAAATTTTCATAATGCATTTCAAAATCCATCGAACTTTACGACATAGTTGAGCTTAAAACAACATTAGGTTGTATTGAAGATAAGAAAAACTATTTTTATGAGGTACGCTTATAAATCGAACATTTTTATCTAAATTTGCACCAAGAAATCATCCGCTTACACGATATGCAGAACGCAGAAGTCTGACGGTGGAGCAATAGGAGGAGATTACTCTTGCGCTATTTCTGAAAAGTAATGATATACAGTCACTTGTGAATATGTTTCGATTTCTGGTGGCACCACTTTTAAAAGACTTCAAATTTGGTAAATCCCTGAAAATTAAACATTTCAGGGATTTTCTTTTTCTTCTAATCCGCATATTTTTGGCAAAATTACGCACTTCCGTAGTGCTAAATCGTGGACAATTTTAGTCTTGAAAAAAATGTCCACGATTTGTACCGTAAGTCGTTGATTGTCTTATCGTTTAATTCTTGCTATTCTGCACGATTCAGTAACTTTAAACATTAATTTTTAGAGTATGAAACGACAGACTTTCAACGTACTGTTCTTCATCCGCAAGACAAGAACAGTAAAATCTGGTGAGACACCAATCATGTTGCGGATAACAATTCAAGGGCAATTAGCTGAAATGCAGCTAAAAAGAACCGTTAAGCCCGAACTTTGGTCGCAAGCTAAAGAACGGTGTACTGGTAAAGATTCTAAATCTGTAGAAGTAAACCGCTATTTGGAATCGGTAAAATTACGCTTGTATGAGATTCATCGAACTTTAGAAGATGAAAACAAACTAATTAATCCGATGGAGATTAAAAGGCGTTTTCTCGGACTGGATGAAAAACATAAGATGTTCTTTGAAGTATTTCAAGAACATAACGACAAATGCAGGGAACTGATAGGCAAGGATTATGCAAAGGTCACTATCTCCCGTTTTGATACATGCTTGAAGTATTTTAAAGAAATGCTTCTAAAACAGTATCATCTAAAGGATATTCCGATGAAAGAAATAAATAATACTATCATTCAGGATTATATTCATTTCTTGAAATCAAAAAAGAATCTGCAAGAAAATACCGTTATCCGCTACATGAAAGTAGTCAAGAAGATTACTAACATGGCTCTTGCAAACGACTGGATAGATAAGAATCCGTTTATGAATATCCACTTCCATGAGCAAGAAGTGCATAAGGAGTTTCTAACCAAAGAAGAATTAGAGATTTTACGAACTAAAGTGGTCAATGTACCACGCTTGGAATTGGTACGTGATATTTTCTTATTTCAGTGTTGGACTGGGTTAGCGTTCATAGATGTATCGGAATTGAAGCCCGAACATTTGGTAACAGATAATCAAGGGAACGTCTGGATAAGAAAATCTCGCCAAAAGACAAAAGTCATGTGTAATATTCCGCTTTTGGATATTCCGTTAGCGATATTGGATAAGTACAAAGGCTATCCGCTTTGCGAAAATAAAGGCACATTATTGCCCGTTCCATGCAACCAAAAGGCAAACAGTTATTTAAAGGAAATAGCTGATTTCTGCGGAATTAAGAAGAACCTGACCACGCATGCCGGGCGTCATACTTTTTCGACTGTCGTTACGCTAGCTAACAATGTATCATTGGAAAATGTATCTAAGATGCTCGGTCATACCAATACGAAAATGACACAACGGTACGCAAAAGTATTAGATCAGAGTATTCTCCGAGATATGCAGAATGTTCGAGAAAATTTCTCTCCTAAAACCACCTAAAGATGAAAACGGCTACCCAATCTATTCGGACGGTAGCCGTTTATCTATCTTCATTATATTAAAAGCTAAAGAGAATAATCTTCTATATTATAGGCAGAACGAAACCTATCTTCCAAAACCTTCCTAATATCCGATTCACGAAACAGCACTTTGCCCGGAAGTTGGATAAAAGGGAAAATACCATCATCCCGATAATACTGTAAAGTCCTACGGCTGATTTTGAGAATAGAACAAAGTTCTTCGCTTGTCAGATACCGTTCACCTTCAAACATGGGCTTATTATTCTTCAATGCATATTCTATATAAGGTAAAGCCCTATCTAACGATTGCAATAATTCATGGCTATCCTCATTCGTGTACAAATCCATAAGCAATTATTCTTTAATGGTTACTTTTATTCTACCTGAATCCAATAATTTTTGTACTTCGACAACCTTATAATATACTTTCTTGCCAACAGACGAAAAAGAAAGTTTACCACTCTCCCGTAAAGACTGTAATATTCGCAAAGAAATATTTAGCGAAGCTGCCAATGTCTTGCCTTCTATCCATTCTTTCTCAATACACATATCAGAGGGAGATAAAGAAGTATTATCTGCCAATGATATAATCTGTTCCAGCTTCTTTCTAAAAGAATCGAAGGAAATTCTTTCTATTGCTACTATATCCATATATAAATTACTTTTCAAAATTCATTTTCTTTTAAAGTAAGTTTTTCAGAACTCAATATGAAACATTGACAAAGGTAAGTTCCGCATTTAGCCTGTTCAAGTCCAAGCCTTCGGTTTAGAAGAAAATCTTCCTCTCACTATGTTCGAGCGTATTTTCATCTAAAGACTTGCACAGACTAAATACTTCACTGGAAAAGTCAATGATTCAAATTAAATTCCGAAAAACAATGTTTTGAGGGTAGCAGGTTATTCTTTCCCACTGTCAAAGTAGTGCTTTTGAAGCAACTTATCAATATCACTTTGTCGATAGATGATTTTGCCTTTTATCTGGATGAAGGAGATTAATCCCGTATCTCGCCATTCTTGCAAGGTTCGCAAACTGACATTCAGTTTCTTGGAAACTTCATGGCTAGAAAGAAAACGTTCTCCGTTCAGGTGGGGCTTGTAGTGCTTTACTATAATTTCAATGCCTTTCAGCATTGAATCAAGCGAAGAAATAAATTCTTTGACTTGTGGTGTATCTTTATTTATTAGTTCCATGATTGAAAGATTGTTTTATTGAAATATTGATTTCAAGATTGCCAGATGGCTAATCAGTTATATGATTAGCAGGCTGATTAATTAGTTACGCAGATAGTCACTTAGTGATGAAATGCTAAGTACATCTTTTGCCGGATCATAATCGATATAGAGTCGCTTGGATGCAACAGTAATAAAGTACTGGCTACCATCTTGCTGTATCTCATAAGTAGCGGGTGAAGCCTGTTTGGTAGTTTCCGATACATATATAATAGAAAGAAGATACTCTTTATCGTTCCAGTAGATAATAACCGTAGGATTCAGATTAATACTTTCCCATGTACCGACAATGGAAAACAAATTGAAGGCCGGATAATCTTCTTTAGTTCTTCTCATAAGGCGTAATTTGTTTGGGTGATTGATTCTGTGTTTCACTGTCTGCTATAATTCTTTCAACATCAGCAGATTTATAATAAATCTTACTGCCTATTCGAGAATAAGCCAATCGTCCGCTACTCCGGTAATATTGCAGCGTTCGCTTACTAAAACCTAACAACAGGCACACTTCCTGACTATCCAGCCAGTTTTCTACTTTCTGGGTATGAGTGCTGCACAAACTTTCTATCCGTTTGGCAAATTCGGTGAACCGTTCGCAGACATACGAAAAGGTTCTTCTTTCGATGGTTACTACTTCCATACTTTTTCAAATTTAAATGGTTTATAAAACGTGTTGATTCTATTTTTACCAGCAAATGAAAGAAGAATCAAGAGCCGTTTTCAAAACTGTCTGAAAGTGGTATGAAGTGGTTATAACTGACCGAATAAATAAAGATAGAAATTATATACTATGAACATACAAGATGTTAAAGATCGTCCATTTTATACTTACTACTAAGTAAATTGCATATATTTGCGCCATGAATGATACTAGAAATGAAATAATAAGATTAGGGAGTGAGTTGATTCGCTCTATTGGCTACAATTCTTTTAGTTATGCAGACATATCTAAAGCGTTGAATATAAAGAATGCAGCTATTCATTATTATTTCCCTTCAAAGTCAGATTTGGGAGTAGAGATAATAAGAAGAAATCTAAATGCTTTCAACGAGCTAACTAAAACATGGGAAAGTTTGGATTATAAATTACAGTTTTCCAATTATATTCATATGCACGATAGTTTTATCAAGAATCATTGGGTTTGTATAGTTGGCTCACTTTCGCCATCTTATGACACTTTACCTGAAAACATGCAGAAAGAGTTGCAGGGATTGGTAAACACAATCCTAAAATGGCTTACAGCTTTATTAGATAATGGCTTAAAAAATAATGCTTTTTCATTTACGGAAACACCAAGAACAAAGGCTTTCATGGTTCATTCCGCATTGCTATCTTCTTTGCAAATGAATAAAGTATTAAAAAATGATGTGTATAAGTCAATACAGGAGGGATTATTAAATATCTAATATTTTTTTGCCCCAATAACTTACTTACTAATAAGTATATAAGATTATAAAAATGAAAAGAATTGATTTTTTAAGAGAACAGATTATCGAATCGAGAAATTTTGTAAATCGTTTGATTTCTGAAATACCACAAGATTTATGGTACACAATTCCTCAAAACTCAGATTCAAATTTTGCTTGGCAAGTTGGACATTTAATGATTAGTCAAAACTTCCATGCTATCACATGTATCACAGGAAGAAATACTAAAATCACAGAATTGATCCCCATCGTTGATTATGTGAAAATCTTTAATGGTATGGGAACTCTACACAGGTCAGTAGAAAAAAACTTGATCCCAACATATGAGCTAAAAGAACAGTTCGATGCCATTCACGAAATATGCATAGATAATTTATCACAATTAAATGATGATATATTATTTGAGCAATTAGAACCTATTCCGTTTAAACATCCGGTAGCTAATAATAAATATGAAGCATTATCTTGGTGCTTCAAACATGAAATGTGGCATAGTGCAGAAATGGAAGAACTAAAGCGTATGCTCGGCTATCCTATCAAATGGCTATAAAGATAGTTGTATCTTAAATACAAGAAATGGTAATAAAAGAGACAGGCAAGCTATTGTTTATTCTAATAAAGTGATTACATTTGCATACCATACTATATGGTATGTATTTAAATTATGAAGAAAGTAGATAAAAAGCAATGGTTCGTAACAGGACTAACAGTTTTGGAAAAAGAAGGATTTGCAAGAATCACGATAGATAATCTATGCGGATTATTACAAATCACCAAAGGAGCATTCTATCATCATTTCAAAAACATAGACGGCTATGTGGATGCATTGATGAGGTATTGGTTGGAAGTAAACACATTTGAGTTTATTCGTGAAGTGGACAAATTGAACACTCCCAAAGAACAACAGCAGAAATTGGCTGATATGGCAGCATACGCTTCTATCCGAAACGAAAGTGTAATACGGGCGTGGGGATACTCCAGTCCAATTGTACGAAATTATGTAGCGCAAGCGGACAATATCAGGTTGGAGTATGTAACCAAGCTGAATGAAGCAATCGGATTAGATGCTAAACAAGCAATGGATTTGGCGGTAATACAATATTCCATGCTGATTGGCATGCAGCAAGTTTGCTCGGCTCTATCAGCGGAACAGTTTAAAGAGTTGCAGGATATGGTTATCAATAAATTTAAAGAGCAGTAAGATGAAAAATATACGAACAAACGGCTTGATTGAAAAGTATCTTCCTGCCGATTATGTGGATTCCTATTCAAGGGAAATAGTTTGTAATCAGAAAATAACACCTGAAAAATTTCGCAATCTTGCTTTTAATCAACTTCCTAAATGGATAGATTGGTTAATGAATCTACGAAACACTATTGTAAAACCATTGGGATTGGACACAAAGAGTAGATTTACAGATATGGTATCGGATAAAAACCAGTTTGAAGAGATTTTTGGAATGCTCGACAGTCACTTGGATTTTCATGTTTCAATGTGGTGTGGTGAGTATAAAGATGGAAAACAGGAGCTTAGAATCACTACCATTGTGAAATATAACAATTGGTTTGGACGAATGTATTTTTTCTTTATTAGACCATTTCACAAAGTTATCATTTGCTCTCTATTGAAACGAATAAAGAATAAATATGAACGGCAATAAACGAAACGTATAACACATGTTTGATTACTTATGCCAAAATGGAGCCTTTCAGATCAAAATATATATAGTCTTCTCAACTCTTCTTGCGCAGAAGAAAATTTTGATGAAGCCCAATTACTTATGGCATATAGAGAATTTGTAGAATCTGTGATTACCTTCCTGAATGATGAATCAGATTACAAAACTTTAATTAGAGAACTAAATCTTACCTATATCGAATTTGAGGCACTAAAAAACAGTTTAGAAATCAGAAGAGATTTCTATTATGAAGCAAAAAGTATAACATGCAATAAGATACTTTCATTTATTAATAAAGAACTAGACTTGCTTCATCATCAAATGGAATTTCCTAAATTTTTTATTAACATTGAAGCTGGATGGAAATCCACCTTACATCTAAATAAAGATATTGCAAAGTACATCGACATAATGGAAATCGTATGTGGGCTTTATTATCTAAAATGTATTACAACTGTTGATGGTAAGGAAATACACTTTAGTGATTTGGCAAATGCTTTTGAAAAGCTGTTTAATATAAAATTCAGCGATATTTATAAAAAAGAAGAAGAGGTAATCAAACGTAAGCCTGATAAACGAACATCCTTCTTAGATAAACTAAGAATTGCAATCATCGAAAAATGTAAGGAAGAGGGATATTTTCCATAAAATCAGAATACAGATATTCAGGGTATTAAGTATAATTTATAGGGGAATGGGTGATCTATTCCCCGAACTTATTTGCACCAATTTTCAGAACTTTGCTTCATCAATCGATTGAAAATAATAATGTTGAACTTAAAAATGAAGCAAAATGTATATAGACAATGAAAACTTTGAGAAATGGATGGAGAAGCTATCCAAGAAACTCACTGAAATCGGACAGGACTTGAAATCTCTTATCAATACCGATACTGTATTCGATGAAAATGAAAGGCTGTTGGATAATCAAGACTTAGCCTTTCTGCTAAAAGCGTCTTTCAGAACCCTGCAACGCTATCGGGCAAAAGGTGTACTTCCTTACTTTAACATTGGACGGAAAACGTACTATAGAGCCAGCGACATTCGGGCTTTTGTTCGTGAGTATGCCGATTCTCAAACCTACAAGCAGTTTGAAAAAGCCAATCAGTTAGCGAAACAGCCCTGATAGCAAAACGCAGCAGAGGAAAAAAGCCTGTGTTCGGGCTATTCATCTGTGGTACCACCCCAATTTAGCAGAAACTGCTTCACCTATCGGTTCAGCCCGTTTCGCTAAATCAAGCAAGAGGGAACTGGACAAGTCCTGTTCTTCCCTCTTGCTCTGCGAGGCAAAGCCTTCGGCTTTAGCGTGTTACAAGAACACGCTGTAATGACACCAGTAATAAGCATTTTCTTTTCAATGCTTATTATCAGGCATTTATATATTCATATTTCTATAAAAAAGTAATTAACATGCCAAATAACAGTCGAAAAACGATATTCACTACCATTTCCATAGACAAGGAAACGGCAGCTTTGGTAGAGAAGATATGCAAACGCTATTCACTGAAAAAGAGTGAAGTTGTAAAGTTAGCGTTCGGGTATATAGATAAGGCGCATATCAATCCATCCGAAGCACCGGAATCTGTAAAATCAGAATTAGCGAAAATAAATAAGAGACAGGATGATATTATACGTTTTATCCGTCACTATGAGGAAGAACAACTGAATCCCATGATACGGGCTACAAATTCTATCGCTTTGCGTTTTGATGCTATCGGAAAAACTTTGGAAACCCTTATTATCTCTCAACTGGAAGCCAGTCAAGAAAAACACACAGTCGTACTCAAAAAGTTAAGCGAACAATTCTGTAATCATGCCGATGTGATAAACAACCAATCGAAACAGATTAACGCACTCTATCAAATACACCAACGGGATTATAAAAAGTTACTTCACCTGATACAACTCTATTCGGAACTTTCTACTTGTGGTGTGATGGATAGCAAAAGGAAAGAGAATCTTAAGGCTGAAATCTGCAATCTGATAAACATATAGGATTATGCACATAGACCTTGCCCCACCATCCAACGGTACATATAGTAATGCTGGTAGTAGCCGACAACTAGCTAATTACATGGAACACGAAGATTTAGAACGGATGGAAAGGGGTGTATATACCGAAGGCTTTTTCAATCTGACAGATGATAACATCTATAAATCAAAGGTCATAAAAGATATAGATAGCAATATCGGGCAACTCCTAAAAACGGATGCAAAGTTTTATGCTATTCATGTCAGCCCATCCGAAAAGGAACTACAAGCGGTGGGAAACACGGAGCAGGAACAAGCCGAAGCCATGAAGCGCTATATCCGTGAAGTGTTCATTCCCGAATACGCCAAGAATTTCAACAAAGGACTATCGGCAGAGGATATTAAGTTTTACGGCAAAATCCATTTTTCCCGTGACCGTTCCGACAATCGTCTGAACATGCATTGCCATTTACTTGTAAGTCGTAAAGACCAATCGAACAAGGTCAAAATAAGCCCGCTTACCAACCATCGCAATACTAAGAAAGGCGTTATTGCAGGCGGGTTTGACCGTGCAGCCCTGTTTGAGAACGTAGAAAAGGGATTTGATAAATTGTTTGGCTACCATCGACAGCTATCCGAAAAGTTCGAGTATTGTAACACCATGAAGAACCGCCCTGTCATGGATAAACTACGGACGCAAGAGCGTGAACTGAACACCCATGAAATATTTTTTGTTGGCGAAAAGAAAAAGATTGTCGATGTAAAAACAGATAAAAATATAAAAACGATTTTAGATACTTCAATACAACAGCAAACCAGTTTAACAGTAAACCAATCAATACACCAACAAACAGATAAAAGCAACTTATCTTCTTTATTATCCATACTTCCATCGGTTACGGAGATCAAGCCAACGGATAAACAACAACTACTGAAACACAAGAAAAAGAAGAAACGAAGACCAAGATTAAGCTGATAAAATTAGACTTTTTTTGTGCTAAAAGTATTTCCCGTACAACTTCGTTTATTTCCCGCTCATGGCTTCCCTGCCCGTTTTGAAGGGCGGAAGGATTGTCTGAGAATAACTTTTAGCAGTTGAACTGCGCCGTAAAAGTGGTACATTGTGTTGTTACAATAACTTATCTTCAATATTTGCAAGTGATCTTTTCTCTATTTCTGAATTAATTTGTATCTTTGGAAATATATAAAAGAAATGAATATGGATGCTATTGATTTCGAAAATCACGATGAGGTTATGAAGATATTTGACTGGTGCAAAAATAATAAACCCTTGGCCCCTGCAAGATTAGCAGAGCTGGTCCCAAATTTCGAAGAAAATGGTACTTGGCATCCGATTGTATTCAGGCTCATTAATGAATTTGGGAATATTCAAGACGTTTTAAATAACCTCGATGCTAATATGGGAACTTTTTCTTGGGTAGGTTCTATAGTGCCTTTATTAGAATCTCAGAAAGAAATATTCGTCCAGATTCAGAGTCATCCAATTGGAAATGTTTCACAGTGGGCGAATCTTCATTTGGAATATATTAACAAGCGTATTAAAGATGAGAAGAACAGAGATGAAGAAATATTTCTGTAATAAATACTGGGGGTGGAAATATAATCGAATAATGTAATGAGTCTTGATTTCAATGAATTATTTTCTGACTATGACTTCCTTATTCCTAACAGGATTGAGGGATATATTATCATTCGGTTGTGGCAGAAAATTAAATCCGGTGAAATTCAAGAAGAATTCTCTTATAACGACATAAAAAATATAGTCAATGAAGTAACTGCATTGACAAATGGAGCTACACCTCAAATAGAGAAAATATTAAAGGATTTACTTCATTACTTTATTAAGAAACCTCCTGAAACTGTTTCAAAATACTATCTTTCTGATTATGCTGAAAGGTTTATTCAACTTTTAGAAACTAAAATAGATAGCCCTTACAGAAATTTTCCTTTAAAAAAGAATTTTGAAAAATATTTCGCTATTGAATTTGAGGAAATTGAAGATTTTGAAGAATTAAACCGTTGGTTTAAACAAGGTTTTCACGATACTTCGAAGAGAGTTATTCTTGACCATATCGAAAGTTTGCAAGATGAAGTTGAAAGCTCTATCAAGAAGCTGAATGAGATTCTATACTCTGATGAATTACAGGCTATTGAAATGGTGCGGTTGTTCGTGAATGAGTTTAAAAATTTCGGACTTAAAGCAGAGCAAATAAGGGAAGCCCTTTTTCTCAAAGATGAAACTCTGAAAAACCTGAAAAAAGCTGCCGATTATTTTTATATAAAAATTGAGGAGACAAAGCATTATCAGTCTATAGAAGAAGAAAAAAGCTATCAAGAATTAGAGCATAAATGGAAAACAGCTAATCAGATAAAAGGTGAAGTTGCTGTTTTCTTCGATAATATTGATAAAAAGCTATCAAGAATCAACGATCAGATAGTTTTTGCCAGTTCAAAGTTAAAAGAATTGGAGGAAAATTTTCAATATCAATCGCTTTTCAAAATCAATCTGAAAAAGTTACTTCAGATTGTGCTTCAAACTAGTAGTTATGACAGGAAGGACGGTATTGTATTACACCAAAGATTTCCGATCAAGAGCCTCCCATTCCAGAAAATGCAATTCTTTTTCGTGCCTAGATATGAATTCAATGTAGAACCGGAAAGCATAGGCATTGTTCCCGAAAGTAACACGGATTATGAACAGGCAGAAAGAGCTAAGATTGAGAAAGAGTTGCAAATACAAGAGAAAATAGCTTTATGGATAGACACCTGTAATTCTAGGATTGAAAAAGAAAAGCAGCTAGACTATTCATCTGTATTTTATGAAATTCTGGATAATGAGCAAAACATTGAAATTCCACTTCAAGTTGGCTTCTCGCTTTTTCAGCAATATGCCAATAATAAAGATTTTGATGTTACTATTGATAAAATAATAGCAAACCCCAATAGAAATGATATTCTGACATGGAACATGAAAATACAACGCAAAAAAGTCCATACGCATTCTTAAGTAATCCTTCTGTTCAAAGGTACTTTGCAGACCTGAATTTAGATTTACTTCAGGGCAAGCATATCACGGCTGATGACTATTATAGTTACCAACTGCTAAGAGAGTATTACGAACCTGAATTGAAACAATATTACAAAGAATTGTACGAACTCATTTTAGAAAAAGCTACGTTTGACAACAGTACTTATTTTTACCTTGATTTCCCAGTAGACAGTAAAGGGAGGTTGAGCAATAGATATCGAGAACTTAGCGAACAGCAGGTAATTATAGGAATTATTTTGCTTAAGATGTATTACGATATGTATTTTAAATATCCCAAAGAATTGTTCTGGGAGGATATTAAAGAAGAAATAGAGCAAAGCGAACTTAAGGACTTATATAAAAAGTTATTTTTCGAAGAGGTAAGAGATTTCTATACAGATAAAGAATGGGAAAAGGTACAGGAGTTATTCCGTAGAACAATAAATAGTTTTACCCAATTAGGATGGATTAAAAAACTTTCAAAAGGTAAAGAAGATATACATTTCCAATTAAAAGAAAGTATCCACCGCTTTGCTGAATTATACAAATATGAGATTGAAGAGTTTCCTCAGTTTGTCTCAAAAATTAAACTCTTTTGAAAATCATGAACGAACCAAAAATATATTCAATATCTACAGTCGGTGTTTTGAAGCACTTCAACCAAGACTATCTTCTTCATCCTTTACGGACTGATTTTACAGGAGGAAACGGTGTTGGGAAATCAATCATTGCAGATTTAATCCAGATAATATTTATCTGTTACGAAAAATATATCAAATTTGGCACAGATGGTTTCACGAAAGAAAAGAGGGAAATCCGGAAACTTCCGTATAAAAACAACGAAGGCTATGCATTTCTGAATATCAAAATAAAGGAAGAGCAGTTTATCACATTAGGAGTAAATATACAATCACGGTCAGGTAAGAGAATTCGTCCTTTTTTGATTCTTTCAAAACCTGATATGAACTTATCACTTACAGACCTTGTATATGGAAGTAGTAAAATCCTCACATATAGAGATTTTTTGAATGAACAACATAAAATCCTGCCATTAGACGAATTGTCAAAGCGTTTAAAAGAAAAGCATCAGTTATTTCTGACCTACTTTCCCTTCAATGAAGATATTGAGAGATACCACTCTTTTCTGTTTGAAAAAGAAATCTTACCTATAAATCTTACCATTCCAGAGCAACTAAAAGCATTTGCCAAAGTAATACAATCTTTTTCCAGAGTGAGAGATTTAGGGCTTGATAAGGCGAACAGTCTGAAAGAGTTCTTGTTTGAAGATGATGATCAAGAGTATTTAGAAGAATATCTAAAGCACAAACAACAACTGGATAAACTACTGACTGACTTTAAAGATCTAAATTCCCATATAGATGATATTGAGCATAAACAAAAAGTGCTTAAACAACTTAATGGATTTGAAAAACAGATGAACGAGTCCAAGTTTAATTTCGACTTGAAAGAAATTGTGGAACTAAATAAGCAATATTCAGAGAGCCAAAACCAAGAACAAGAATTAAGTAAAAATTTAAGTTGCAAAGTAGATAGAAGAAAGTATTTAGAAAATAGAGAAAAGAAATTTAAACGGCTAATTCCTGCTGTCGAAAGTTATTATGAGGAAATTGAGTCCAATTATACTTTTTTGCTGCAATACGAGTCAAAATATAATAGTTGGAAGCGTTTTGATAGTGAAATCACCCAACTAAGAGGGATTCACTACAGTAATTTTTCAGAAGAAACAGTAAATAACTCTTCTCCCATAGACTTTAAACTAAAAACGACAAAAGAAATAATAGAGAAGGTCAACGCAGCCATTCCCTTGTTTGTACAATATGGACAGTTAAGTGATATTATCAGGAAACACCATGAGCAGGAAGAGAAACTCTCATCCTTAGCTCTCGAAACAGAAAATAAACTAAAACAATTAAATCGGATAATCAACCTGCTCGTTGATAGAGGTACCAATAGCTTGTTCGGTCAGGTCATCCGTGAGAAGAAGATTCTTTCCTTGCATCAGGAATCAGTACTACTATCTCTTATTGATATATCCCTCGAAAAACCTGAAAAAGCCATTAAAGGTTTAAGGTATGCTCTTTCAACAAATATTCTTGATGAAAATAATTTTGAATTCGATAAGCAAAATAAGGGGATTTGGTTAAAATTAGGCGAATTAAGGGAATTTATTGAGCTGTCAAAAGACGAACGAATTTTTGAATCTGGTTCAGATTTTGAAAATATACTATCAAATAAAATAGATGAGTTGAACATTCAGGTTACAAAACTAAAACAGGAGAAAGAAGAATTAAACAAAATAAAAAAATTACAACCGTATGATAAGAGAATCATTAAAGATTATGATTTCGACATACGGCTGATAGAATATTCAGGGATAGAGAATCTTAAGCAGGTTGTCTGGATGATATGCAATAAGGAAGTAAAAATATCTCATTTATTATCTGAAAGTGCTCAGTTAAAATCAGACATAGACACAATCTTATCCCAAATTACAATTCCGGTAAACACACTAAATTTATTCGGATTGGTAAAACAGTATGAAGCAAAAAAGAAATTAGTCTCTATACGTAAAAATCGGTTACAAGATAAGAAAAACAAGGAATCCAATGAATTATCTCATTTAAATGGTGAACTCCCGCATCTTCAAAAGGAACTAAAAGAAAAACAAGAAGAAATAGCAAAACTTCTTAATTCATACAATTTAAAAAAAGGACAATTTGTTCAACAACATCCGGATGAAGACTTTAGTGCGTCAAATGATATTATTGAGACCAAAAGCCTTGATGAATTGGAAACAGAATTCAATACAGCACAGGAAAATTATATAACCGAATACAAATCCATAGTAGGCCTTTTTAGAGAAACGCGAGAAGGAAAAAATCCACAAATCAATATTCAGGTAAATAATACACTCTATCAATTTAGAATACTCGAAGAAGTTTTACTGGGAGGAAAAATAAGATATTTGGATAATGTCAGTGATTATTTACGTGAGGCTAACGAGCAACGTCTTAGTATCGTTGAAAACATTCGGGAAAATATGATTAAGGTCTTTTCCAAAACATTACGTCGATATCAAGATTATGACACTATCGTCAAAAATCTCAATACATTTTTCATTGGTAAAAAAATTAGTGATACTTATTATCTAAACCTCAATTTTAAAGAATATGATGATATCAATATCGGCTGGATTGACGAATTACAGAAATCTGCCCGTTGGGTAAATAAACCAGGGGAACTTGAGTTCGGGCATTCTGTTCAGGAGTTTATAGAGGAATTGTTTAAAAAAATAACAGGTATCCGGAAAGCTATTGAATTTAAAGACCTACTTAATCCGAAGACATACTTCGACTTAACAGTTAAACTTACGGATGAAGAAAAAAACGAAATACCCGGAAGCACCGGAGAAACGTACTCTGCCATTGTTTTGCTGGGTATAGCTCGTCTTTCAAAAGTACAGGAAAAAAGGCGAAATGGTCTGAGATTTATCATTTTAGAAGAATTAGCCAATCTGGATGATACTAATTTTAATGTTTTTCCCAAGATCGCTCGTGAATTTGACTACCAAATCCTCACAATGACCCCAAAACCGTATAATTCTGATTCAGAGGACGGCTGGTATTTGCATCATTTAATAAAAGGGAATAAAGATAATAATATTAATTATCCTGTTCCCGCAAGTTACTATAAAACAAGGGAGAATCGAATTGATTTGGAGAATTATCTGAAAGCGTTGGAAAGATGAAGTGGAATGTATTAAAAGATATGCAAGCTCTATATGAGTGTGGAAAAATTAAAAGAAAACCATCATTTGTCGATGATCCGGATGTAGATCACTTAATAAATTCTACAAAAGAATTGTGTGTTTTAAGGAAAGAAATAATCATTCCAGAAAATTCAACTTTCAGGCAAACATATGATAAACTATATCGAGAAAAATTTGCCTTATATAGTTCATTCTTGAAAGATAATGGATTAGAAAAACCACAAACGAGGTTTGAACACACGGACATCGAACAATTAATTGAGATCAAAGCTCAAATGGATTCAGGTTCTTTGAAATCATTGCGAGAGCAAATCTTAAAAGCCAATGAAACAGTAAGAGGAGTATCATTCATGTTCTTTAAAAATGAAAAATACCTCGATGAAAAAAAGTCTCTTGTGGATGCTATTGAAAAAATATTGCAAGTCCCTGAATTACCGTCAGGAAAGGATAAACAATATTTATATGTAGTCCCGTGTAAATCTGCGAAGGCAATTTTATTGTGTGAAAATCTTTATTTCTTACGGATTCCCGATAGGGTAAAACAGTATAATGTGGAATTGTGGTTTGCAGGAGGTTATAACATCGGAATGTTAGAAAACGTAGATACTCGTAACTTATCTATTTATTACTTGTGTGACTGGGATTACGATGGTCTTAGGATTTTTGATTTGGTCAAGAAAAAGATTCCTCAAATTGAATTGCTATTCCCTAATGCAACACCTGTAAGCATCATTAAGTCAGAACATGATAGCCATTGGAAAAACTCGCATATACCACATGAGTTATCAAATTTGAATAAAGACTTGTTTGATTCTCCAGAAAGACAACTAATTGAGCTGTTAATTTCTAGTGATTCATGGATTGTAGAGGAATCAAACGATATCGCAGAATTGATTAAAACTAAAGTTAAACTGTAGCATACGATGGGAAAGCCGATACGACATAATAATCATATTCTTGAAACAGAGTCTAATAAATTTGTCAATAATCATATTCCAAATGAGTGGGTTATTGATAAACCAGATCATGATTATGGAATTGACTACAACATTAATATTGTCATAAATAACGAAGTAACAGGATTGAGCTTTTCTGTCCAGTTAAAAAGCATGATACGGGATCATCATTCTGATTTTGCAACAATTACATTAAAGCATTCAACGTTGTCCTTGTTTAATACTATGTTGATTCCCGTATTGTTAGTCGCTTATGTTCAAGAAGAAAAGGAAGCTTATTGGTGCTGGTATAATGATTTGGATATTGACTTAACTGTTCAACAGAAGACATTCACAATACAGGTTCCCAAGACTAATAAGTTGAGTGAACTTGATTGGACAAGAATAACTAAGTATGTTCAGCGTATTTTTAGCATTAAGACTCTAGTTGATGGCATTAAATCGCTTGAATATAGCGAAATTTCTAATTCTGAATTACTCGCATGGAGATATTATTATTCAAAGGAATATGAGAATGCTATTTTCTATTTTAAGAATCTGCTTCGTGATAATCCTAAGAATGTAACTGTTCTGGAAGGATTATCGCAAAGCCAATATGAAACTTTCAACTATAAAGAGGCTCTTTTTAATATTAATAAGGCAATTGAACTTTCCGGTAAACGGAATCTATACCTTACTAAAGCATGTATTTTAGCTGAAGATGGAACTCAAAACGGAATAAAGGGAAAAATCATCGAAGCCAGAAATATTTTCAAACAATTTATAGGATACGAATCAAATCAAGAGCATTATTATTATAACTATGCAAACACATTAAGTCGATTGGGGCAACATGAGGAAGCAATAAAGCATTATCAGGAATGTTTAAAAATAAATCCAAATCATGCAACTGCATGGAAGAATCTCGGTCAGGTTTATTGGGATATCCATGAACATGAGAAAGAAATCGAATGTTACAACAAAGCATTGGCAATAAACCCTAAATTGCCACAAGCTCTTTTCAGTAAAGGAGTTACTCTATCACGCATCTACAACCAGCATGAAGAAGGCTTAATATTAATGTTAAAGGCTTTGGATTGTGAAGAGGAAATGATTCATAGTTTTGCTTATGGGTATTTGGGGATTGCGTATGCCTATGAGAAACTGAATAAAATAAAGGATTCATTGATATGGATAAATAAAGGCTTGGACATTTATCCAGAAGATATATATTATCTAAATTTCAAATCAAATTTACTTATTGAGCATTGGGGAGATGACAAAGAATTAAAAAAAGAAGCTATTCGCTTTTTTGAATTCCGACTCGAACTGGAAAACGACGCTAAAAGTCTATATGCCTTAATGACAATAAAGAATTTAGATGATGAGCAGGAGATTTTAAACTTAGTGAAAAAACATACCCCTATCCTGAAGGATATAACCTTAGATGCATTTAGAGAATGTAGAATAAAGATTAAGGAGCATCTTATTTTCTTGCTTCATTATGATAAATATCAAGATTTTAGAAAAGATTATCCCATTCACAGATACCTCGATCATTTGATTTCCGAACAACTTATAATTTCCACTGAGTTTTGGGAAATGCTCGATCTTATATTCGCAACCAGCTTTAGTAGTGCTATCTCTGAATATTTAAAAAATAAAAATTCAAGAATAATCGCACAAAAAATATTAGAAGCCTTAAAAGCCTCAACGAATGCAGTTAAAGCATTGATATCTCCAAATACAGACTATACACAGGAAGAAGCTATTTCTATTATGTCTCACATTTATTTGGGATTCCCCATAGTTATTGTACGTGAATTTGGGGCTCAATTAGGAATGATAACAGGTGCATTGGGATTACCCAAACCAGACGAAGCAGAAAATTTACCTCAGTCTTGGTACGAGGAATTTAGTGAATCGGTATTACTAACTATAAATAAACAACTCAAACTATTGAGAGAGGATTGATTTTTTGTTTGGCTCTGTTTGATTTTGCAAAGAGGTACATCTTCTTATGTATTGTCGACAAAAATACTCCTAATTTATCTCAATATTTTATTTCCAAACTGTACTACTATTGCTGTATAATAGAAATAAAAGCACTAATTGTTTCATATTTTCAGTCAAATAATGGATTAATTCAATATTCATTCTTACCTCTGCAATAACAATCGTATTAAATCATGAGCAAAATAACGAGAAATAATTCCGTGCTTAAGCATACAGATTTTCCAGTAAAAAATGATGATTATCAGTAGCAAAACGTATAGCATTCACTTTCTATTGACATTATATAAAATCGTTTTTATTTTTGTAAGTTCAAAAGAAATAATTTATCTTTGTACTTAGTATTCTCCATGAGCAAACTACCGCAAAAGCAAGTAGCAAATTAGTGGGATAATTCATGGGATATGCTTGAAGCTAAAAATATAAAGTTTTAAATATCAGCATGGTAACTCTGCAAGGAGAATCCCAGGCGATATATAAACAATGAGATATTTGAATCAAGAATCGTTCTTATAGCGAGCAAAACGATAAAACATAATCGTGTGCTAAATCATGTGGATTTCCAAATGGAAGAAACTATAAAACGGTGATAATCAACAGAGAAAAGATAAAAGTTCTCTTGCTGGTGGCACCACTCAAATAAATACTCCCATTGAAATGATAATATTTCAATGGGAGTATTTATTTACACCCACTCCCCCTATCCCCAGCAACATGCTTTAAGATAGACTTTACTATTATCCCATGAAAAGGTCTGATAATAAAGAAATATGCCCTTCCCAGCCAATTATTGTACTTCACAACAGTAGTAATCCGAAGTTCTTGTTTTCCTTCGTGATATTCCCCGCACCACATGGACACATGGAAATCAAGATGCTTATCCGGCATTCCGAGAATTTCTTCATGCAGATTTTTATCCAAGACCATATCTGTAAATCTGGTTGCTGTATCCAGTCCTAATGGCTTTACAATCGCATTCCTGAAATTCATGAGCCAACCAATCCACTTAGGAAATCGGCTGAAGGCAAGATTGCGAAAATCTTCCGGTGTCAAAGCCTGCCCAGTGACCATCACTTTAGAAAAAGAATCTATATAATCTACAGGAAAATAATTCTTTATTAAGCTGTCTGCCGGTATATCTTTCATCTTATCACATATTGAATTTATTACTCGTTTGCTTTTCATTCACGGCGTCCCCAATGACACGGCCTACAAAGGTAGCCACTTAATCCAACCCTACAACATATTCTTAGAAATAATATTATCCCGTAAAAGATAAAGCTCAAAAGAAAATTATCAGTTATCTTTGTTCCATGACTACCAACAAGACAACTCCCAAAGAATTATGGGCAAGACAGCAGATTAGCGGTCCCGATGTGGACTATGATTTATGGAACAAGAAAAGAATATCCGTGCAAGCGTTCTCACAAATGAGTCAGAGCTGTATTTTTACAGTTGACGTATTTAAAGAGAGATACGATTTTGCATCCGACAGTTTTGCCCATCTTTTCGGATACAATCCCACTTGGATAAAGACAATCAGGCAACAAGGCGATTTACTGGAAGAGAGAATACACCCTGATGACAGAATGCAACTCACGGAATGCCAAATCGAGCATGGACAGTTCATCTACTCACTCCCACCGGAAGAAAGAAATGACTACCGGCAAATATTTCAATTCCGTATGTTGAATGCACGGCAACAGTATATCAATGTAAGTAGCCGGCAACAAGTCATAGAAACAGACCGGAATGGTAAAGCCTGGATAATCATGGGAGTAATGGACATACTTCCCGACCAGACCCCTATCGAAAGAATCAAACGGACGGTGGTGAACAGAAAAACGGGAGAGATGCTTCCAACATGCACTGTTTCTCCTGACAAACAATTATCCAACCGGGAGAAAGAAATATTACGACTCATCCGACAAGGTTTTCTAAGCAAGGAAATCGCTCACCAGCTGGGAGTGAGCATCTATACTGTGAACAATCACCGGAAAAACATCCTAAGCAAGTTAGATGCCAACAATATAATGGAAGCCATCCATATAGTAGAAAATCTTGGTATCTACCTCTAAGATTACGGAAGCCAACCGAGACTGTCCGCCAACTGATTTGTTTTGCGCCACTCTTCAAGCTCCTTATAAGTGCGGACACCTCCCGTAAAGACAGCATGATAAATCTCTATACCTGGAATCGTTACACCATCCGGCACATCGAATTTGATTTGCAATATCGTTTTCCTAATTTCAGGAGTAAGGCGCTCCGCAATAGCGGCAGTCACCTTTTCTACAACACCATCATACCTGGAACCTTTCCGGATGTGAATCATATCAAACTTCCAAGTATTCTGTTCTCTATCCTTATATAAAGCATGCCACTCCATGCACTCTTCCTCCGTATGGATAAGGTTCCTATATTGTATTTCCTGCAAAGGCAACCGTTCCGCAAGTTCCCGGATGACCGAAAAGCTCTCTCCTACATCCAACCTATCGGTATAAATATGGATATCTATATCCCTACTTTTCGCCAACAGCCCGGTACGGAGTGAGCCCACCAAATGAACGGTTGCTCCAATGCGCTCCCATGCTTCAATAATACAGGTATCTTCCAATACTTTCCATGCAGATTGCTGATTCTGCCTTGCAAGCTCATGAATGTCCATTTACCTCCACTTTTTTGAATGTGCAAAGATATAAAACTTCCCAGTATATAGCTATAAATAGCCATTTCCCTTCTTGATACAATACACTAATTTTGCACACTGTCTTATCTTTTAGCAACAACTAATTATGGCATTCAATCAAACAGAGAAACAAGAGAAAGAATATTTAAAGCAAATAATCAGTTTTCTGAAAAAGGTTATCGGTAATACCGACGCATCCGTGAAAGACCACGTCGACACCTTGGCAGAATACAAAGACTATATCTGGTCCAACAAAGACATCGACCCACACGAGATACGCTCCATGCGCGAAAGCATCCTGAACCATTTTGCCTTGGGGGAAAGTGTAATCAACAAGCATAAGCGGCTCACCAAGATACTTGCCATTCCTTACTTCGGACGAATTGATTTTTTGGAAAAGAAAGAAAACAGCAAAGTGATGCCTATCTATATAGGTATCCATACCTTCTATGACCCGGAAAGTCGAGCTACCCTTATCCATGACTGGCGAGCACCCGTTTCGAGCATGTTCTATGACCATGAATTAGGAGAAGCAGGCTATCGGTCTCCATCGGGAGAGATTAAAGGAGTAATTTCCCTAAAACGCCAATACAGAATTCGGGGCGGCAAAATGGAATTTATGATTGAAAGTGCCCTGACCGTCCATGACGACATTCTGCAAAAAGAGTTAAGTTCCAATGCAGATGACAAGATGAAAAATATCGTTGCCACCATCCAACGGGAACAGAACCGGATTATCCGCAACGAAGATATCCGCACGCTTATTATTCAAGGAGTGGCCGGCTCTGGAAAAACATCCATAGCCCTGCACCGCATAGCCTACCTGCTCTATACCTTCAGAGACAGCATCTCATCAAAAGATATTCTGATTATCTCCCCCAACAAAGTGTTTTCCGATTACATCTCCAACGTCCTCCCCGAACTTGGAGAAGAAACCGTGCCCGAAACCAGTATGGAACAAATACTCTCCGGAGTGTTGGAACACAAATACAAGTACCAAACATACTTCGGGTTAGTGAATGAACTGTTAGAGAAGCCATCCTCAAGCCTCATCGACAGAATAGCCTATAAAGCCTCTTTCGGTTTCATTTCAGAGCTTGACAAGTTTATCCTCCACATAGAGAACACCTACTTCAAGGCAGCAGACGTGAAGCTGACCAAATACATCACCATACCTGCCCCGTTTATCGAAGAACAGTACCTACGTTTCAACCGTTATCCCATACGCCGACGATTTGATGCTATGGCTGATTATATGCTGGATATGTTGAAAATACAATACGCCTTTACGGTAACCACCGCCGGCAGAAACCTTTTGAAAAAAGAAATCAGACTAATGTTTGCAGGCAATAACGACATTCAAGTCTACAAAGATTTCTTTAAATGGACAAATAATCCCGGAATGTTCAAAATGCGAAAGGGACATACACTCGAATACTCAGACTTGGCACCGCTGGCATACCTACACTTGGCATTGGAGGGAAACGGGAACCAGCCATTCAGAGTCAAACATCTGTTGATAGATGAGATGCAGGACTATTCGCCCATACAGTACAAGGTAATACAGAAACTCTTTCCATGCCGGAAAACCGTGTTGGGCGATGCAGGACAGTCCGTGAATCCTTATGGTTCATCCACAGCAGAAACTATCCAAAAGTCACTTACTGCAAGTGAAATCATGAAATTGTGTAAGAGTTATCGTTCCACCTTCGAGATTACGGATTTTGCGCAAAAGATTCATCCTAACGCAGAGCTGGAACCGGTTGCCCGGCATGGAGAAAAGCCACAAATCCTGCAGTTCGGCAGTGCCGTAGAAGAACTGTCCGGCATTATGGGGCTAATCTCCACTTACCGGAAATCCGGATATAAGTCTCTTGGCATCATATGCAAGACGGAGCAGCAAGCCAGGAAGATGGCAGACATGCTGAAATCATATGCCAATGATATCAGCTTCCTATCAAGTCAAAGCTCCGCATTTGTGCAAGGCATCGTCATCACCTCTGCCCACATGGCAAAAGGGCTTGAGTTTGACGAAGTCATTATTCCACAGACGGATGAGAGAAATTACCGTTCGGAGATTGACAAGAGTATGCTTTATGTAGCTGTAACCAGAGCTATGCACCGCCTAACCTTGACATTTCACGAGGCAAGACCGGCAACTCACTGATGATGGATTATTAAGGAAATCTATCCCAACAGCCTTGTACAAGATGCGGCAAGCAACGGCGTATCTCATCAATAGTGTATCTTTTCTTGCCGACAAGTTGGCAAGGTTTTGCCTCCTTCTTGGCAAGACTTTGCCACCGCATTGGCAAAACTTTGCCATCGGCTTGGCAAAAGTTTGCCAAAAGCACGGCAATAGGTTGGCAAAATTACTCTCTGATTGACAACAAGTTAAAACAATCATCACATCGGTAACATGAAAGATATGCCAAGTCAATTCCGCCAACGGTTTATTGTTTACTTCTTAAATAGAAAACCGATTGCAGTGCCAGCAAAATCACAAAAAGGTATTCTGCCGTTAAGTAAATAGCCAAGGATGCATGAGTGCAAGCGCTTAACCAATAAAGATACCCCAGATACACGACAGTGGTAGTCACTTGGAAAAGAAAAGTAATCCGGGTTTTACCGGTCCCTCCAACTGCGTTGAGATATACATAGCCTGGCAAGGCAAAGGTATAATTCAGCAACGTCACAACAAAAGGGATGAAAGCCTGCTCCGTCAACAGTTCGTTATCTGTATAGATTCCTATTATCAAGCGATTACAGCATACAGCTACCCCTATCAGTGGAAATCCAGCAGAATAGCCCAACCTCAGTATCTTACGGCAGATAATGAAAACAGCCCTCCTTTCTCCAGCCCCAATCGCATTACTGACCAGCGAACCCGTAGTGACCGCAAAAGAATTGACTATTACAAAAAAGACAGCAGATACACTTCGCGTAATATTGGAAATGGCTAATTCCGTTTTACCCAAATGTTCCACCGCCACAAAAAACAAGAGCCACGGAGCTACGCTGATAAAGGCATGAAGCATGCTCCATACCGACAAGCTCAGCACATCTACCAACAGCTTTCCGTCATATACCGGTTTCAATCCATATTTCCCTTTATCTATTTTCAGCCATACGTAGAAAAGAAGCATCGCCAAAGAACCCATCTCTGCCAGAGAAGAAGCAATGGCAGCTCCCGATATTCCCAGTCCTCCAACGAATATCAGAATATAATTCAAAGGAATATTAATCACTACTGCAACGGCTGCAGCCCACGATAATGCCCGAGTGCATGTTATTCCCACAAGAAAAGAACGGATAGCCAAAAACGGAAACGAAAACAGCAAACCGAAACTGCGCCAGTCCAGATACTGAATTACAGCCCGATAAATCTCCGGTGAGGAAATCAACCTTCCCAATATGAAAGGAGAACTTGCCTGCATCAGCAGACAAAGCAAAATGGCCAATCCCGATAAAAAGAAGAAACCTTGAAAGAATATCTTCCCAGCCTTACCATAATCACATTCTCCATTCCTTCGGGCAATCATCACCTGCAATCCGATACTAAATCCAAACCCAAGCATGTAGATCGCCAAATAATAAATCCCTGCAATGGCAGATGCTCCCAATTCCACCTCGCCAACGTGACCTAAGAAAACAGCATCGGTTATATTTATCAGCTGCTCCATCAAAATGCTCATCATTACCGGAAAGTTGATAAGCCATATCTGTTTATATGTATAATGCATTGCTCAACAATAAAATAGCACAAAACAACACACTGTACAAGTACAGCATGCTATCCTGCAAATTCATGAATAAAAGGACATACAATCTCTATGGCAAACGGGGCATCGCTTGCCAGATAGCTGAATAGCTTTATCAAGCAGGGCTATTCGTTGAGCGTAGCTATATACAGAGCTTCATAAAAGGTGAATATGTTTGTTCATTCAAGATATAGTGCAAAAGTACAGAAAAAAATGTGCCAAAGTTCAGTTTAGGGCATAAAAAAAGGAGTACCGCTGTACTCCAACCTTTGTTAACCTTAAATCTAATACTATGAAAAACACATTGCAAAGGTACGGACTTTTGGGACATTGACAAACTTTCCAAGAAAAAAAGCATGTTTCATAACACATTTTAATAAGATAAATGCTCGTTTTCACGTCCTTTTTCACTTTTTCTGCTTCAAAATAGAAAAGGAGGTATAGCATCACGTAAAAAAATAAGCAAGTTCTTTCCATTATACTCCCAGTTTGCATTATCTTTGCACTAACACGAAGATAAGCTGCACCTCAGCATAAAAAATGAACGAGTTCATTTTATTCTGCATTCGGTTTGCACTATCTTTGTAATGAGATTAACAAGAACTTATATATGCCAGACTATGATTTAATCGCCATATTAGGGCCTACCGCCTCAGGAAAGACTCCATTTGCAGCCGCCTTGGCCGCCGAACTCCATACGGAAATCATCAGTGCCGATTCACGGCAAATCTACCGGGGGATGGACCTGGGCACCGGCAAAGACCTTGCCGACTATACCGTCGACGGGAAACAGATTCCCTATCACCTCATCGACATAGCCGACCCGGGCTATAAGTACAATGTTTTCGAGTATCAGCGTGATTTCTTGAATGCTTACGAGACTATTAAACAAAAAGGTTGCCTGCCCGTTGTATGTGGAGGAACCGGAATGTATCTCGAATCAGTGCTGAAAGGCTACCGTCTGCTGCCCGTACCCGAGAATCCTGAGTTGCGCACCCGTCTGGCGGACAAATCGCTGGAAGAACTGACCGACATACTGAAAGGTTACAAAAGCCTGCACAATACTACGGACGTGGACACAGCCAAACGTGCCATACGAGCCATCGAAATCGAAGAGTATTATGCCCATACCCCAGTAGACGAACGTTCCTTCCCCCAGATGAACAGCCTCATCATAGGTGTGGACATCGACCGGGAATTGCGTCGGGAGAAAATCACCCGCCGCCTGCACCAGCGCCTGGAAGAAGGAATGATAGACGAAGTGCGCCGTCTGATAGAGCAAGGCATCCAACCGGATGACCTCATCTATTACGGACTGGAATACAAGTATCTGACACTTTATGTCATCGGCAAGTTGACCTATGAAGAGATGTTCACGCAACTGGAAACAGCCATCCACCAGTTTGCCAAACGCCAGATGACCTGGTTCCGCCGTATGGAACGGCGTGGATTTACCATCCATTGGATGAATGCCCGGTGGCCGATGGAAGAAAAGATAGCTTTTGTAAAGAAGAAGTTGGAAGGATGATGAAATGATAAAGTGACCGGGTGATTTAAATCGTAAATAGTAAATAGTCAAATTGTAAATAGAATCATGAGTGCAGAACCCGAAAAGTTGGGAGTGATATACAACCCCAAAGCCGGAACACGGAAAGTGCAGAAACGGTGGAAAGAAATCAAAGAATACATGGACAGCAAAGGTGTGCCTTACGACTATGTGCAGTCCGAAGGGTTCGGTTCGGTAGAGCGTCTGGCAGGCATCCTCGCCAACAACGGCTACCGCACCATTGTTGTAGTAGGCGGTGACGGCGCACTGAATGACGTCATTAACGGCATCATGCTTTCCAATGCACCGGACAAGGAGAATATAGCCATCGGCATCATCTCCAATGGTATAGGAAATGACTTTGCCGACTATTGGGAAATGAGTTCGGATTACAAGAAAGCGGTGGATTGCATTATCAACAACCGCCGCCGGAAAATAGACGTGGGTACCTGCTATTATTACGACGGTGAAAAGCATCTGACACGCTACTTTCTCAATGCCATCAACATAGGCCTGGGAGCCCGTATCGTGAAAATCACCGACCAGTGCAAGCGTTTCTGGGGAGTGAAGTTCCTCTCTTACTTCATGGCACTGCTATCCATTATCTTCGAACGGAAGCTGTACCGCATGCATCTCAAGATAAACGGCGAGCATATACGCGGACGCATCATGACTGTCTGCATAGGCAGTGCGTGGGGATACGGACAAGCGCCTAGTGCAGTGCCCTATAATGGCTGGCTGGATGTTTCCGTCATTTACCGTCCCGAATTGCTGCAACTATGGTCGGGATTGTGGATGCTTATCCAAGGGCGGATTCTGAACCATAAGGTAGTGATGCCCTACCGTACGCAAAAAGTAAAAGTGCTGCGTGCGCAAAATGCCTCTGTCGATTTGGACGGACGTATTCTCGACCGTCATTTTCCACTGGACATCAGCGTACTGCATGAAGCAATAACATTGATTATACCCAATTGAAAATACTTAATCAGTAACAACCTATGATTGAATTAAAGAATAATCCTGCCGGAAACTTCTTCCTACTGGCAGGTCCATGTGTCATCGAAGGAGAAGAAATGGCAATGCGCATTGCCGAACGTATCGTGACCATCACAGAAAAACTGCAAATCCCATACGTATTCAAAGGGTCGTACCGTAAAGCCAACCGTTCGCGTCTGGATTCCTTTATGGGTATCGGTGACGAAAAGGCGCTGAAGATACTGCAAAAAGTGCACACCACTTTCGGAGTACCTACCGTGACCGACATTCATGCCGCCGAAGAAGCCACCATGGCTGCCGAATATGTGGATATTCTGCAAATTCCCGCCTTCCTCTGCCGGCAGACAGACCTGCTTGTAGCCGCCGCCAAAACCGGAAAAACCATCAACATCAAGAAAGGGCAGTTCCTCTCTCCGCTTGCCATGCGCTTTGCGGCTGATAAAGTAGTGGAAGCAGGCAATAGGAACGTCATGCTGACGGAACGCGGAACTACTTTCGGTTATCAGGATTTAGTCATCGACTATCGCGGCATCCCCGAAATGCAGACTTTCGGTTTCCCCGTCATCCTGGATGTAACCCACTCCCTGCAACAGCCCAACCAGACCAGTGGCGTCACGGGAGGTATGCCGCAACTTATCGAGACCGTAGCCAAAGCCGGTGTTGCCGTAGGTGTAGACGGACTGTTCATCGAAACCCACGAAAATCCCGCCGTAGCCAAGAGTGACGGCGCCAACATGCTGAAACTCGACCTGCTGGAAGACCTGCTGACCAAATTGGTCTGCATCCGGGAAGCAGTCAGATAAATTCCATTTATCCGGAATGGAATCCGAAAAAAACAACAGAAGTTGTGATTTATCTAAGGGCTGTCCGACAGATAGTTCAAGAACAATTTAAATTCATAATAATATGAAACATCTATTACGTGGTTTATGGATTGTAGCGTTAATTCTTTGCTGCAATTTTCAGCAGGTATTTGCACAGCAAATGCCGCCTATCCCGGTCGACAAAAATGTCCGTATCGGAAAGTTGGACAACGGATTGACCTATTATATCCGCAAGAACAGCCAGCCTGCAAACCGGGCCGACTTTTACATTGCCCAAAAGGTAGGCTCCATTCAGGAAGAAGCCGACCAGCGCGGCCTTGCCCACTTCCTGGAACACATGTGTTTCAATGGAACAACCCACTTCCCCGGTGATGCACTGAAGCAATACCTGGAGCGTATCGGGGTGAAATTCGGTGAGAACTTGAACGCCTATACTTCCGTAGACGAAACCGTATACAACATTTCCAATGTGCCGGTCACTACTCCGGGAGCCATCGACTCCTGCCTGCTGATTCTGCACGACTGGAGTAACGATTTGACCCTGGACCCGAAGGAAATAGACAAAGAACGCGGAGTCATCAACGAAGAATGGCGCACCCGTATGAACGCCATACAACGCTTCCAGGAGAAGATGCTTCCAGTCATGTTCGAAGGAACGAAGTATGCCACTTGTTTCCCTATCGGAACGATGGAGGTCGTTATGAACTTCAAACCGCAAACTTTGAGAGACTACTATGAAAAGTGGTACCGTCCGGACCTTCAGGGTATTGTGGTAGTTGGCGATATAGATGTGGACGCCATCGAAGCCCAAATCAAGAAAATGTTTTCTGATATTCCCGCCCAGCCCAATGCTGCCAAACGCGAGTACTATCCGGTAAACGACAACAAGGAGCCTATTGTATTGGTTTATCAGGACAAGGAACAGTCCAATGTACAAGCCCTCATCTTCAACAAGCACGAAGCCACTCCTGACGAGCAGAAAGGCGACATGGGCTATCTGGTACAGAATTATGCAACCACGCTCATCAACAATATGCTGAATGCGCGTCTGAACGAATTGGTACAGACCGCCAATCCTCCTTATATATATGCCGCCACTTATGACGATGATTTCTTTGTTGCCAAAACCAAAGATGCCTTCACCGGTGTCGTTGTCTGCAAGGAAGATGCCATAGAAAATGGAATAGCCACTCTCCTGCGCGAAACAGAACGCGCCCGCCAATTCGGCTTTACGGAAACGGAATACAACCGTGCCCGTGCCGAATATCTGCGCCAACTGGAATCTGCTTATAACGAGCGTGACAAACGCAAGAATGAAGAGTACGTGGATGAATATGTCCGTCATTTCCTCGATAACGAACCGATTCCGGGCATCGAAAACGAATACGCCATCATCAATCAGATAGCTCCCGCCATTCCGGTTGCCGCACTGAACCAGATGATGCAAGCCCTCGTGACAGACAGTAACCAGGTAGTCGCAATTCTCGGTCCGGATAAGGAAGGATTGAAAATGCCGACAGAAGATGCAATCAAGAAGATTCTGAAAGATATTAAAGCTGAAAAACTGACTGCCTACGTAGACAAGGTGTCGGATGAACCTTTGATGGCCGAAGCCCCGAAAGGCGGAAAGATTGTATCCGAGCAGACAGATGATACATTCGGCACTACAACGCTGACACTCTCCAACGGAGTCAAGGTCATTATCAAGAAGACAGATTTCAAGGCAGACGAAATCCGCATGAAGGGAGTCAGCCTAGGCGGTAGTTCCCTGTTCCCCGACTCGGAAATCATCAACATCAACGGACTGGATGCAGTGAGTGTCGGTGGTCTGGGTAATTTCAGTGCCGTAGACCTGGAAAAAGTTCTGGCCGGCAAGAAAGCTTCCGTCAGCTATGGTATCGGTGACAAGACAGAAACCGTCAATGGCAGCTGTTCACCGAAAGACTTCGAAACAATGATGCAGCTCACTTACTTGACGTTCACCGCTCCACGCCGTGACGACGATGCCTTCGCATCCTACAAGAACCGCAACAAAGCTGCTTTGCAGAATATGGAAATGAATCCCCAGGTGGCGTTCAGTGACTCTGTCTCGGCCGGTATTTACATGCACCATCCCAGAAGAGCCAGAATAAAGGCGGACATGATTGACAAGATGGATTATGACAAGATTCTGTCCATGTATCAAGACCGCTACAAAGATGCCAGCGATTTTACCTTTATCTTTGTAGGAAATGTGAATGTGGAGGAAATGAAACCACTCATCGCCGAGTACCTGGGTTCACTGCCTGCCATCAACCGCAAGGAAACATTCAAGGACAATAAAGTCGACATGCGCCAGGGAGTTTATAAGAATGAGTTCGTAAGGAAGCAGGAAACTGCTAAAGCGTCGAATTTTGTCCTGCTGAACGGTGACTGCAAGTACGACCTGAAAAATAACATCCTGCTGGATATGACCAGCCAGATTCTTGACTTGGTTTATACAGCCAAGGTACGTGAAGACGAAGGTGGCACTTACGGTGTATATGTAGGCGGCCAGTTAAGCAAATATCCGAAAGAAAAGGCCCTTCTGCAAATTATATTCGAAACCGCTCCGGCAAAAAGAGAAAAGTTGATGCAGATTATCTTTACAGAACTCGACAACATCGCCAAAGCAGGTCCGTCGGAAGGAGACCTGAATAAAGTGAAAGAGTTCATGCTGAAAAAACACGCCGAAGACTTGAAGGAAAACAGCTACTGGCTGGGCAGCATTGACGAATACCTGTTCACCGGTATGAATCCGATAAAGGATTACGAACAGATTGTCAACAGCATCACCGTGAAGGACATCCAAAAGTTCACCGACGACTTGTTCAAGCAGAAGAATGAGATTGAGGTATCAATGATCAGTCCTGAAACTCCTGATAAAGAATAAGAGAGCCATACACACAGAAGGCTGCGTTGTTCGATGAAAGGCAGCGCAGCTTTTTTTATACAAACTCTATATATACAAATACTATGAGTCTTTTCTTAGATTTGCGCAAGCACGGAAAACTGGCAGAAAAACGAAATCCGATGTACGAAAAAAGTAAATTCGGAAAATTCTGGATGTACTTCATGTTCGTCTTCTGGGCCGGTTACCTGATATTCTTCGGTACGACCTTTGCATTCGCCTTTGACGGTGGTGCCACAGAAGCCTATCACGTAATGAACTCCGGATTGATATTTGTCCTTGTGCTGGATTTCCTGATACGCCTGCCTTTCCAAAAAACACCCACCCAGGAAGTGAAGCCCTACCTACTGCTTCCCATCAAACGGAATCGTCTTATAGACTTCCTGCTGATCCGTTCCGGACTGGATGGCTTCAATCTGTTCTGGCTGTTTCTGTTTGTTCCGTTTTCCATCATCACCGTCACCAAATTCTATGGAATCAGTGGTGTGCTGACCTATTGCATTGGCATCTGGCTGCTGATGGTATTCAATAACTACTGGTTCTTGTTGTGCCGCACACTGATGGGTGAGCGCATCTGGTGGCTGGCATTACCGGTAGTAGTATATGGTGGCATTGCCGCCGCACTATTCATTCCGGACAACAGTCCGCTTTTCGACTGTTTTGTCAATCTGGGAGAAGGGTTCATCACCGGTAATATACTGTCATTCATCGGTGTACTGGCTGCCATCGCCCTCATGTGGTTCATCAACCGCACCCTGATGCAGAAACTCATCTACAATGAACTGAACAAAGTGGAAGATACACGGATAAAACATGTATCCGAATACAAATTCCTCGACCGCTACGGCGAAATAGGCGAATACATGAGACTGGAACTCAAGTTATTGCTACGCAACAAGATTTGTAAGCGTTCGCTCTATTCCATCACCGGTGTAGTGATAATGTTCAGTAGTATCATTAGCTTTTCCGATGTGTATGACGGAGGTCTGAGAGATTTCTTCGTCCTTTATAATTACATTATCTTCGGCATCATGTTCCTCAGCACACTGATGGGTTACGAAGGCAATTACATTGACGGACTGATGAGCCGCAAGGAATCTATCTACTCGCTGCTGCGTGCCAAATACATACTGTACAGCATTGCATTGCTCATTCCTACGATTCTGATGATTCCCGGTATGGTTACTGGGAAGGTATCCGTACTCGGTTGCATTGCATGGCTGATATTCATTCCGGGAGCCGTATACTGCTGTCTGTTCCAACTGGCAGTCTACAACAACAAGACTACCGACCTGAATTCAAAGATGACCAGCCGGCAGAATATAGGCACCGGTCTGCAGAATCTGATTTCAGGAGGTGCTTTCGGCATACCTTTACTGCTGCTTTTTGCACTGAATGCCATCTTTGGCAAAGAGGTCACCCCCTGGATACTTATCGGCATCGGCGTGGCATTCATCGCCACTTCCAAATTCTGGCTGATGAATGTATATCACCGACTCATGAAACGCCGCTACAAGAATATGGAAGGCTTCAGGGACAGTAGACAGAAATAGAAATCATTAAACATCAATCACTAACATGATACGCATCAACAATTTACAAAAGAATTTCGGCACAAAAAAAGCCGTAGATATAGAGAACTACACCATCGGGCAAGGCGATATGCTGGGACTGGTAGGCAACAACGGTGCAGGCAAGACCACCCTCTTCCGGCTTATTCTTGACTTACTGCAGGCAGACCGGGGCTATGTAACCATCAATGACATTGACGTCAGCAAAAGCGAGGACTGGAAGAACTTCACGGGAGCCTTTATAGACGACGGTTTCCTGATAGACTACCTCACCCCCGAAGAATACTTCTACTTCATCGGTAAGATGTACGGTCTGAAGAAAGAGGAGGTAGACGAACGCCTGCTTCCCTTCGAACGCTTCATGAACGGCGAAGTGATGGGGCAAAAAAAATTCATCCGCAACTATTCTGCCGGAAACAAGCAGAAAATCGGCATCATCTCCGCTATGCTACATCACCCGCAACTGTTGATTCTGGATGAACCGTTCAACTTCCTTGACCCCAGTTCACAGTCTGTAATCAAACACTTGCTGAAAAGATACAATGAAGAGCACGGAGCCACCGTCATCATTTCCAGCCATAACCTGAATCACACAGTGGACGTTTGTCCACGTATTGCATTGTTAGAAAACGGCGTTATTATCCGCGATATACGAAATGAGAACAACTCTGCCGAGCAGGAATTGGAAGCTTACTTCAACGTCGGTGTGGAGGAAGAAGCCGTGGTAGAAGAAACGGTAGTAGAAGCAGCCGTAGAAGAAATAACGGAAAAAGAAGATAAAACGGTAGAAGAAAAAAATTCGGAAGCATGAAAAAATATCTTTCTTATATAGTAGCTCTTACTATCATATTGATAGGCCTAAGTTCTTGCCATACTTCCGCGCCACGCCTGGACTACAAAGCCCTGGCGCAGGCATCCGTCCGTTTGGGAGTGGATATTGAACTGCAGGACAACCACAAGCTATACATCCATGCCTCCGAATGGATAGGCACCCCCTATCGCGCAGGTGGCGACAGCAAACGTGGAACGGACTGCTCCGGACTGGTATCGCAACTGTATAAGAAAGTTTACCACACCCGTCTGTCGAGAAGCACAGACGGGCAACTGAAAGAGAGCAGTAAAATCTCCCGCCGCAACTTGCGTGAGGGAGATTTGGTGTTCTTCACCAGCCGTGCTTCCCGCAAAAAAGTGGCACACGTAGGCATCTACCTCAAGGACGGCAAGTTTATACATGCCAGCACCAGCCAGGGAGTCATAGTCAGCAACCTCCGGGAAAAATATTACACCCAACACTGGCTCTGCGGAGGAAGAATAAAATAATACTAATTTTTCCCTTCTTGTGATTTTCTTTACTCTGTCCCGACTGATAGTCCAGAAACTATTAAAAGAAGAAAACAATGAAGAAACTTTTAGGCATCCTCTTATTCATCAGCATTGCGCTGAGCGCCAATGCACAACTTTTATGGAAAGTATCCGGTAAAGGATTAGAGAAACCATCCTATATTTTCGGTACTTATCACCTCTCTCCACTCAGTATAAAGGACAGCATTGCCGCCATGCCGCAGGCCATGAGCGAAACCGCCCAAGTCTACGGGGAAGTTGTGATGAGCGAAATGGCGACTCCCGCCTTCATGCAAAGCATGCAACAGCAGATGATGATGCCCAAAGACACCACGCTGCAAAGCCTCTTTACTCCCGAACAATACGAAGAAGTAGGCAAAGCCATCAAGGAAAACATGATGGTGGACATTGCCATGCTGGCACAACTGAAACCGGCTGCCATCAACCAGCAGCTTGTCGTCCTGCTCTACATGAAACACACTCCGGGCTTCAACCCGCAAGAACAGCTTGACACTTACTTCCAGCAGCAGGCCGCACAGCAAGGCAAGAAAATTGGCGGTCTGGAAACAGCCCAGTCACAAATAGACATTCTGTTCAACAGCCAGACGCTGCAACGCCAGGCAAGCCTCCTCTACTGCGCCATCAGCGACATTGAGAAAGGTATCGACCAAAGCAAACGCCTGATTACCGCTTATGAAAAGCAAGACCTGGACGCCATGTTGCAACTGATGGAAGAGCGCGACGGCAATTCATGCGACCCGCTGCCCGGTGAGATGGAAGCCATGCTGGATAACCGCAACAAGGCATGGGTTGAAAAGATGCCTGCCATCATGACGGAAGCCCCCACCCTTTTCGTAGTCGGTGCCGGACACCTGCCCGGAGACAATGGAGTGTTGAACCTTCTGAAACAACAAGGATATACCATAGAAGCCATGAAATAAATCCTCTAACAATTCTCTCTAACAACAACTTTTAATGGCAGACTATACAAAGCGTGACGGTCAAATACCATCACGCTTTGTTTGCATATACACTTTATTGTCCTCATCATACCGTACATCCCGAAAAATATACTACTTTTGCACCAAAGTCTTGGCTGTTATAGTGATAACGTCACTTTTGACTCGATTCGATAAGAACGCAAGAAGCGAAAGTTATTATCCCTGCCTATTCGGAATCTGGAAAATTCAATAAACGTCATGGGATGATAGCAACAGTTTCTTCACGTCTATGTTATTATATACTTAGGCGTGGGGACTGTTGTCTATTTATGACGTGGGCATTTTCCAGAGCCTCGAATGCAGATAGGCAATAACAGTCCTCGCGCTTTTTATATAATAACCTTCGTCAACGGGGACAGACGAAATGAAAGATACCGCGTATGCATCTTACATTATTTGGAGAAATACAGTTATTTCTGTTGATTGCCGCTACATCTGCAAGCTTTCTATACTGGATAAATTATAAATACAAAAGTCTGAACAGGCAGATTATCCGGGCAATAGACATTCCGGTATATCTGCTGAACAGACAAGGTTTTGTCGTAAAACTGCTCAATACACCTACCGAAAAGGCGAACAGACTTCCGTTCCTGAATCCGGGAGTTCTAAATATCAATAATTTAGTGACAGACGCCGATGAATGCCGGAAATACATGACGTCGCTGTTACGCGTACTGAATACCCGCACTTCGGACAGCCTGACCCTAAAGATAAGAATAGAAAGTGGTGAGAAACTATATATCGCAGTGCGCATGGTCTACCTCAACAGAAATTATGTCATAGCCTTCATACGCGACATTACGGAAGATGAAGTCCAACGCCGGGAAAACGAAAAATACCGTTTCTTCCTTGAAAGTATTCTGGAGAACCTTCCCATCGCCACTACAGTAAAAGACAAAAACGATGAAGGACGCTACCTGATATGGAACAAAAAAGCGGCAGAGATGATGGAAGTCCCCGCTGAGGATATTGTGGGACACTATGAAGAGGAGTTCAAACCCCTAATGCAAGATAATTTCATCCAAGAGACAGACAAAGAAGTTGAAGAGTCGGAAATTCCCCAGTCCTACATCAAACACTTTGTCAATCCCAAAGGCAGAGAGTATATTCTGTCGTTTCACAAAACGCTGGTGTCCTACAACAAAGGAAAAGAGAGGTGGATTGTCAGTTCTGCACTGGACATCACCGAACTGCTGGCAGCCAAAGAGAAAGCAGAAGAAGCCAACCGCCTGAAATCGGCTTTTCTCGCCAACATGAGCCACGAGATACGTACTCCGCTAAACGCCATCGTCGGATTCTCCTCCATACTTTCCGATTATATACAAGACGAAGATACAAAGGAATACATACATATCATCGAAGAAAACACCCAACTGCTGCTGCAACTGATTAATGATATTCTCGACCTGTCACGCATCGAAGCTGGCATTCTCGAATTCACAGAAGGAGATATGGATGTAAACAAGACGCTTGATGAAATGCAGACGATGGCAAAACTGAAACTTCCGTCCGAAGTCAGTATACGTCTCCTGCCCGGTGCGGATTACTGTATTATTCACACAGTCCCCAAACGGGTAAGACAAGTACTGAACAACTATCTGTCAAACGCCCTCAAGCATACGGAAGAAGGTTTCATCGACATTGGTTATCACCTGCCGCAAGAAGACAGGATTCGCTTCTTTGTCCGTGATACCGGTTGCGGCATTCCTCCTGAAAAGCAAAAGGATGTATTCGAACGCTTTGTCAAGCTAAACAGTTTTAAACAAGGCACGGGTCTCGGACTCTCCATCTGCACCATGATTGCCGAGAAAATGAACGGAAAAGTGGGCGTCAGCTCTATTCCGGGGAAAGGTTCCGAATTCTGGTTCGAAATACCCTATCAACCTACCGGAAGCCAACCTGCATAAAAAAGCCCGCCACTGACATGAACTCTGTCAACGACGGGCAACCTAAACCATCACCGATGCTATCCTGACTCACAATACCTATCGAAGACTAAATCGCAGTTTTCCACTCTGCACCAGTTCTTCATGAGTGATACGATATCGGGACAGTTTTTTTCCTCCTAGTTCCATTTCACGGATATAAAGCGACTCTGCCGACGGGCGTTCCGTCTCTATCACCAGTTGGTCGCGTCCCCAATACTTAGGGTCGAGCTTTATGGTCACCTTATCAAATACCGGAGTAGACAGCGTATAAGCCGGTTCTCCGGGACAATCCGGATAAAAGCCCATCATATTGAAGATAGCCCAAGCAGACATCGTTCCGGTATCATCATTGCCGGGAATTCCGTCGGGGGCATTCTTGAAATACTTCTGCAAAAGGTGGTGCAGCTCTTTCTGCGTGCGCCACTCCTCACCCTTGAAATAAGAAAAAAGATGGGCGTATGCAATGTCCGGTTCGTTGGCAGGGTCGTACAGTCCTTCGTCGAACACACGCTGAAGCTTGTCTACGAACGGCTTCTTTCCACCCATGAGCCGGGCAAGCCCTTTCACATCGTGGGGAACATAGAAAGTATAGTTCCAGGCACAACCTTCGTGAAATCCGGGGTTCGGCTCAAAGTTCTCTCCCTGCCTCGGGTCGAAAGGAGCATAGAATTCACCGTTAGGCAGGATAGGACGGAAAGTACCGTACTCCTTACAGTAATAATGCTTGTAGCCCAGCGAACGTTCGTGGAACAGACGGGCATCCTCCTTCTTGCCAAGCGCAGCGGCTATGCGCGACAAGGCATTGTCGGCAATATAGTATTCCAGGGCATGTGAAACGGAATTGTCATACTGCTCCCGCAGGGGCACATATCCCAATGACACGTAGTCGTCATTGTCCGGTCGGAGCAGATTCTCCGCTCCCGGCAGGGTGGCTCCCTTGCGCATGGCTTCGTAGGCCAGTTCTATATCAAAGTCGCGCAGACCTTTCAGCCAGGTGTCGACGATGACGGGAATGGAAGGGTCACCTTCCATGGTCAGCGTCTCACGTCCGTAGAGTTCCCATTTGGGAAGCCAGCCGTGTTCGCGGTACATGTCGAGCATGGAGCGCACCATCTGCAATTGCCGTTCGGGATATACCAGCGTAAGAAGCTGGTGCACATTGCGGTAAGTGTCCCACAAAGAAAAGACGGTATAACGGTCGCCTTGGGTAGTCAAAATCTTATCACTCTCCATAGCGGGATATTCCCCGTTCACATCCTGCAGGATATTGGGATGTATCAGCGTATGATAGAGTGCCGTATAAAAAACGGTTTTCTGTTCCTCCGTACCTCCTTCTACAAGGATGCGCGAAAGGTCATCGTTCCAGCGGCGACGAGCTTCTTCCAGCACTTGACCGAAGTTCTTTCCCTGCTGCTCGGTATCCAGATTGAGGCGGGCATTCTCCATGCTCACAAAAGAGACTCCCATCTGGACTTCCACCTGCTCGCCTTCTTCGGTATCGAATGTAAGATAGGCGCCGATATCATCTCCCGCCAGTTCCTTCTGGTAGCGGGTGTAAAGTTTGTAGCGTCCGTTATCGGGGTCCCATTCGGCCTCTACACCGGTCATGGGGCGCTGCTTCTTCCAGTAGCCCGAAGCGGCGGGCTGCTTGTTGACACGCATCACAAAGTAGATGGGAAAAACGGCTTGTGGGTTGTAGCAGAAAGTACCCAGCAGCTTCATACCTTCAAACTCGCATTTACCCGTCTGGCGCAGAAAAGCTCCCGATTCATTGGTCAGGCCTTCGCCCAGGTTCAGCAGCACATGGCTCTGCCCGGCAGGAAAGGTGAAACGCGCCACACCCGTGCGAGGAGTTGCCGTCACTTCCGTCTTCACATTGTAGCGGGTCAAGAAGTTGCTGTAATATCCGGGGGATGCCTGCTCGTCCTTATAGCGGCTTCCATATTCCTTATAATCTACGGACAGCTCTCCCGTAGTGGGCATCAGCAGCAGAGAACCCAATTCCGGACAGCCCACACCGCTCAAATTGACATGCGAGTATCCGGTGAAGAAACAATTGTGATACTCATAGGGAGTGGACCACCAGCGGGCATCTTTATCGTATTTGTTGTCCTCCGAGCCCATCACGTTGAAGGGCACTACGGACATCATTCCGTTGGGACAGACGGCTCCCGGATTCGTAGTGCCGAAGTTGGTGGTACCAATAAAAGGATTCACATAGTCCGTCGGCTGTTTCTCCGCAGCCATAGATGCCGTGAGCATTCCAAAGGAGATGATACAGAAAGTAATCAGTCGTTTCATAATATAGTAAGGATTTGTTCTTTATTAGTTAGTGAGCACGCTACCCATGCCGGTGTCATTGCATGCACTCTGCAAAGTTACTGCAAACGGTCTGCAGTGACACTGCAAACTACTTTGCAGTAGCGCTGCAACAGCTTTGCAGTAGCGCTGCAACAGCTTTGCAGTGACGCTGCATCAGCTTTGCAGTGGCACTGCAACGGCTTTGCAGTAGCACTGCAAAAAGCATGCAGTATCTTTGCAGTGACATTACACTAAGTATAAGACAGTTACGGCAGACGCTTTTCAGCAATACCAAGCGCCCGCCAACTGCTTGGTGCTTACAAAATACTTGTGCGCTTCGTGAACTCCAGAATCTCGCGGATATAGCCAAAGGCAAGCCCCACTACCGTATCGGCTGCACCGTAGTATACAGCTACACGTTCTCCATCCTGCAATGCTGCGCAAGGGAACACCACATTGGGTACATCGCCTGCCAGTTCGTATGGAGCAGCCGGCGCAAGCAGATACTCACGGGTGCGGTAGAGCAACTTGGCAGGATTGTCCTTATCCAGAATAGCCGCCCCCATGGAGTAACGGAAACCGTTGCAAGTGGTTATCACGCCGTGATAGAACATCAGCCAGCCCTCGTCCGTGAGGAACGGTACCGAACCCGCCCCTATCTTGGTACACTGCCAGGCACTTTCGGGGAAAGGCGTAGGAGCCATTACATGGCGGTGTTCGCCCCAGAACTTCATGTCAGGACTGAAACTGATGTAAATATCTCCGAAAGGCGTATGGCCACTGTCGCTGGGACGGCTCAAGAGTGCATATTTGCCATCGAACTTCTGAGGCAACAACACACCGTTGCGGTTGAAAGGCAAGAAAGCATTCTCGCACTGGAAGAACTCCTTGAAATCGAAAGTATAGCCGATGCCGATGGTGGGGCCGTAGTAGCCGTTGCACCACGTAATCCAGTAGCGGTCCTCAATCCATGTCACGCGCGGATCGTATTTATATTCGGACTCTATCATGTCCGTATTCCCGGCCTTGAACTTGATTGGCTCATGCTCTATTTCCCAGTGGATGCCGTCCTTGCTGAAACCGGCAAAGATATTCATCTGCACCGCCCGGTTGTCACAACGGAACACACCGGCATAACCATCCTTAAACGGAACCACCGCACTGTTGAAAATGCTGTTCGACGACGGAATATGGTAGCGGTCTATTACGGGATTCTCCGAATAACGCCACATTACATCCTTACAGCCTGCCGGCCGTTCTTCCCAAGGCATTGTGATTTTGTTGCTCATAATTGCTCTATATTATTAATTGGTTATTGTTGTTTCTTCTCATCGGCATACGTAAATGGTATGAAGTACGTAATGAGGAACGCCGGAATGGTGGCAAACAGCGTGAAGGTAAAGAACGCCTCGTACCCCAACCAGTCGCTGACAAAACCGCTGATTGTGCCCGGCAACATCACACCCAGATTCATGATGCCCGAAGCAAAGGCATAATGTGCCATCTGGTGCTTTCCCGGCGCCACCTGCTGCATCATGAACAAAGTCAGTCCCACAAAACCAAAACCATAACCGAAGTACTCGAGCACGATGGCACTACCTATCAGCAACCCGCTTTCCGGCTGGTACATGGCAAGCAGGGTATACGCCACAAAAGGCAGATTGAAGATGCAGCACAGAGAGAACAGCGTCCGCCGCAATCCCCGGTGCGAAATGTAATAGCCTGCCAACAGTGACCCCAGCACAAAGGCGGCCGCCCCATAAGTGCCGTAGTACAAACCTATCTGCTGCTCATTCAGTCCCAAGCCACCTGCCGAACGCTCCGCCTTCAAGAAAAGAGGGACAATCTTCATGACAAAACCCTCGGCAAGGCGATAAAGGATAATGAACGCTATATAGTACCAGATGTGCTTCTTCAAGAAGAAATCCTTGATTACCGCCACCAACTGCTCCCACGTCTCTCTTGCCGACTTGGCGCCGGATGCGGCAGCACCGCCCGATGGCAGCATGCGCATGTGGTAGAAGCCAAGCAGCAGCATCACCGCCGCCAATATCAGCATCACCGTCATCCATGCATGCCGGGTAGCCTCGTGGCGGACTGCCTCTGTGGCACCCTCCACCCCACCGAAACCTACCAGCAAGGCACCTGCCAGCCAGACCAACCCGCCGGACGCCACAATCTTCGCTATATTGTAGAAGGCTCCCTGCCAACCGATATACTTGGCCTGGTCCTGCTTGTTCAGTTCCGACATGTAGACACCATCCGTAGCCACATCGTGCGTGGCTCCGCTGAAAGCAATCACTGCCAGCAGCGCAATGCATATCGCAAAAAAGAACGGTAACTGCAACGCCAAAGCCACCAGAGCAAAACCTGCTCCGGTAACCATCTGCGTCAGTACCACGAAAAACTTCTTCGTCTTGAACATTTCAAGGAACGGACTCCAAAGGAACTTCAGCGTCCAGGGCATCATGATGAGCGACGTCCACAGAGCAATCTGCGCGTCACCGATACCCAGCCCCTTGAACATCAACACAGAAACCATGTTCAGCACCACAAACGGCAATCCCATGGCGAAATATACGGTGGGGACCCACGATATAGGATTATGATTTTTTCGGCTCATCCCTTCTGTATATTATCTGTGTCACTTCAACGGTTCACTGCCCATAGTCAGCTCCAGCGTACCGCCGTCCACTATATCCTGATGCGTGAAGAATGGAGTCTCCAACTTATTGCCGTTCAGCACAATGCTCCGCACATACTTGTTGTCGCGGCTGTTGTTGTGGGCTATCACCTTGAACGACTTGCCGTCTTTCAGATGAACGGTCGCCTCGTTGAACAGCGGGCGTCCGATGGAATATACCGGCTTGCCGGGGCATACCTGATAGAAGCCCATCGCATTCAGAATGTACCATGCAGACATCTGTCCGCAGTCTTCATTGCCCGAAAGTCCGTCGGGGTTGTTGAAGTAAAGCGTATGCAGCACCTCATCCACAATCTCCTGCGTACGCCAGGGCTGGCCTACGTAGTTGTAGAGATGGGCAATGTGATGGCTTGGCTCATTGCCGTGGGCATACTGGCCTATCAGACCGGAAATATCCACCGAGGTCGATTCACCTTCCAGCTTGGAATCGGCCGTGAACAGAGAATCCAACTTGCCGATGAAGGCGTCGCGTCCTCCCATCAGTTCCACCAGTCCGTCCACATCGTGGGGAACGAACCAAGTCCACTGCCATGCCGTACCTTCGCAATAGTCATCGTTACGGTGATTGGAAGCGCGGGGGTTGAAAGGCGTACGCCAGTTGCCCTCACTGTCCAGTCCGCGCATGAAGCGGGTACTCGGATCGAAATAAACTTTATATCCCTCGGCAAAAGCCGCATACTTATCGCGGTTGGCTTCGTCGTCCAAAGCACCTGCCAGTACGGAGATACACCAGTCATCGTAAGCATATTCCAAAGCTTTAGCCACAGATTCATTGTCTTTATCGCAAGGCACGTAGCCAATCTTGTTCTTCCAGTACTTGGCCTGCGGCATCAGATGCGGCACAACCAAAGGATGGGTGATAATACCCGTCGTATCGTATTCTGCCGTACGGAGGCAAGCCTTGTAAGCCTCCTGCACGTCGAAGTTACGGTATCCCTTTACATAAGAATCCGCTATGAGGGAGGCTGCATGATAACCAATCATGGTACCCGTATAGTTTCCGGCCAGTTCCCACATAGGCAGGACGCCGCCCTCGCGGGACTTCTGGATGAGCGAACGGATGAAAGCCTCGTTCAGTTCAGGATCAATAATCGTCATCAGCGGATGATAGGCACGGAAAGTGTCCCATAAAGAGAAAATGGTGTAGATAGGCTCGTCCACCCTGCCTTGATGGGGCTTCAAGTCCATACCAAAGTAACGTCCGTCAGCATCGGTAAACAAGTTGGGCTGCATACCCGTGTGGTAAAGTGCCGTGTAGAACATGGTACGCTGGTCGTTGTCCTTCGTATCGATGTCAATCTTGGAAAGATAAGTGTTCCACTGCTGGCGGGCAGCACGGCGCACACCGTCAAAATCCCATCCGGAGATTTCGGCTTCCACATTCTTGCGGGCACCGTCCATATCCACGGCAGACACACCTACCTTTACCAATACCTCCTCATTGGGCTCCGTCTGGAATTGCAGTAAAGCTTTAGCTGTAGGCAGAAGCGGACCGCCTTCGTCCAATGCCATGGAGTCCGTGACCAGCGTATAGGTGAATGGTTTGGAGAACTTGGCATAGAAGTTGATATACTGGTCGAAAGCCCAATATACAGTCTTCTTGCGTCCACGGATTTCAGTATCGCTGATTACTTCCAGCTCCATCTGTTCATTCTTCTGGCGCTGGATACTGTAATCCAGGTCGAGGATAAAACCTGCATCTTCCGCTTTCGGGAAGGTATAGCGATGAATCGCCGCACGTTTGGTAGAGGTCAGTTCGGCTTTCACCCCGTAGCGGTCCAAAAATACGGAATAATATCCCGGTTCGGCTGTTTCATTCTCGTGGGAAAAGGCAGAGGCGTACGCCATCTGCTGGCTCTTCGAGCCCATGGAGTGGTAATCCTGCCGACCTACAGTGGGCATCAGCAGCACATCCCCGTAATCGGCACAACCCGTACCGCTGACGTGGGTATGTGAAAATCCGTTGATAGTAGTATCTGCATAGTAATATCCGGAGCAGGCATCCCACTCGTAGATACGCGTGTCGGGGCTGGGCTGAATCATCCCGTTGGGAACTACCGCTCCGGGATAGGTATGTCCATGTCCACCCGTACCGATGAACGGATTGACGTAAGACGCATAGTCCGGTGCCGTCTGGGTACAGCTGCAAACCGCCCCCAGCAGAAAAAGTCCGCCCAACAGTATGGAACTAGATTTCATGTTTTTCTTCATATTGTTTATTGTATAAGTAGGTGTATAGCTTCATAATAGAATCTTGTTATATGAGAATGCTTGAGGAGGGCCGCCCTATTACTTTGAGCAAAGCCCTCCTTTGTTTCATGTATGAAAAGGTTCAAGCATCCGTTTTCCGAAACCTCAGTTTACGGAAACACGGCATCAGCGTACCTTCTTCATCGTATAGTTCTCACTCACGAAGTAAGGAACATCGGGGAAGATGTCGGTCTCAATCTCACCGCCTACATACTTATAGGGATTGATAGCCCATCTGTTGCCTAAGCCATAGATATGCATATCACCATTAGGAGCAATAGCACCATCCATATAGTAATCATCATAGTTAGGATATGCTTTCCACTGGAAATTCTTGCTGTAAGTACCGAAATGCATCTTGTAGGTAGCAGGGTCTTCAGCATCGCCCTCATGAATGGTTTGCGGATAGATGAGCAGTGCACCGTTATAGTAATCGCAATGCATCGGATACTTACCGGTGATTTCGGGGAAAGTACCCCAGTTGTAAACCACATATCCGGTACCTTCTTCATCCTTCTCTATAATTACATTCTTCTCAAACTCCTGACTGCCTTTCCAATCCCACCAGCGAGGATTGCCTTCTTCATCCACATAGGTAAAGAGAGAATTGCTGGAAGTTACCTTCCACTCGCCGACCAAATCTTCATAACCCAACATTTTGCCCTGATAAGCTTCACCGATACGGCTCCAGTACTTGCCGCTCCACTCCACTTCATCATCAAAAAGTACTTTACTTATTTCCGAAAGCAACGTATAATACTGATACACCAGCGGTTTGGGATTGTAGAACATCTGAATGCCATAACCTTCATCTTTCACTTTCTGGAATTTGCTCTTGTCAAATCCACTCCAACCTCCGTTCAACTCATCATTAATCTTCCAAGGCAGCGGAGCATACTTGGATTTGGGCAGGTTCTCAAAATGAGACTCTTCACGGCCAAAGGCTCCCTCGGGATTCTGATTCTGGTAGTAACCGTAGGTCATATAGTCCACAATGTCACCTACCTTCATACCCTCTACCTCACCGTCTGGAGAGTCGAGCGAACCATATTCATACACACCAATCAACTTGTTGCCAAATACCTGGCGGCACTCATAAACCAAACGCGCGAAGTTGGCACGTGAGCGTGTTTCGAAGCCGGGGCTGGGATTGGAGTTGTTGTAGCTGGTGTACTCATCATCAAAGTCAATACCATCCAAGCCATAGATATCCAAGTAAGCTTTCAGTTCCTTGGCAAAGTCTTTGGCGGCAGCTTCCGAAAGGTTACCCATACCAGCCTCGTCATGGTTGCCAAGAATAGTCATAGCCACCTTAATGCCCTTAGCCTGCAAAGGACGGATGAACTTATCCGCATTTCTCAGCAAGAAGGAAACCTGGTCATTGCAGAAAACATGTACGCGACCGGTCTTGCTATCCACATTGATGTTGGCAGCAAAAATGCTGACTACATCAAAGAAAGGCTTTCCGTTGCTCTTCATGGTATATTCACCCATATTCAAGATGTTCTCGTCATTTACTTCCACAAAGCAATGTGTAAGTATATCACCCTTACTGATACTCTCAGGAATAGCAGCCAAAGGCTTTACCAAGTAAATATATTCCTGATTGTTTGTAGAAACTTCCACACCGTTATTGGCAGATGCAGAAACGGCAACAGCATAAGTCTGTCCGATTGTGCCTCCGGCATTGATATTCAGTTCCACAGAAGCCGACTTCTGTTCGCCCGCCTTGATAGTGGCAGTTCCACCGTTCGCCAGGCTCAGCTTATCGGCGGGATACATTTTATAGCTTGTTCCATTCTTCTTATTGTAAGCCTCCAAAACGTCTTCGTCCACTTTGAAGGTCACCGTAACATCCTGCTCTGCAGCTTTGCTCAGTTCAAAATAGAGATGTCCGGTAGCAACCTTGTCGCCAAAAACAGAAATCGGAGTAAGTTCACGTGCACCGGCGGCAGACTTTACATAGCCATACACGCCATCCACAGTATCCAGCTTGTCACTGTTGCCGGTGTTGATGACAACATCATCTTCACAACCGGTGAAGCATATTCCTGCACATGCAAAAGCCATTGCCAGCAAGCCTGATTTTACATGATTCATATATTTCATAATCAATATCTTTTTATTTGAATTAAGGTATAACTAAATTATTTAGCGGGCAGTTCCACAGCAGTCCAAGTCAATGATTCCACTGCAGTAGCATTGTTCTCATTTCCGCTATAATCGTGAATGGCAGTACCGGCGCCCTCATCGAACTTCCAGTAAGAAACCAGTCCGTCAGCATCCGGCTCTACCTGGTAGAAGTGGTCCTTTGCATTGATTTCTGCTGATGTCAACACCTTGTTCCAGATACGCACCTCTGAGATATTACCTTCCAACCAACGGTCACGATTGTATGAATGGCCAATCCAGAATCCGTTACCTTCATCGGTCATGGTCTGGCCCCAGTTCACGACTCCGCAGTCCAAAGTAGTCTCCAGCATATTCTTACCATTGATGTAGATTATAACTGTTTTTGCATCCGCATCGTAGGTCACAGCGATATGTGTCCATTCGTTTGTCGGAATAACCAGACTCTCATCGGTCACATTGCCGCTACTTGTAGCCACCTGCAACTGGTTTTGAGGAATTCCGGCATCACCGATGCGGAGCAGGAACTTACCTTCGATACCCATAATGGAAGTCAGCATCTTGTCAAACTTGCTTACACGAATCAACGCTTCTGCCGTCAGCTTATTCATATTATTGGCTACATCTGGATTGGTCCAAGTTACGTAAACCAGATTCTTGGTAATATCAGGAACCGTATTAATCAATGCGGCACCCTTCAGCACGTAGTACATGGTACCGGAGCTCTTCAAGACTCCGATGCTTGCCTGGTCTACCGTAACCGGCAATACATATACCTTCTCACGGTCCAGCTCCGTCAAGTTCTTGAAGCTGACAGTGATGTCGTCTGAAATGACAGCACCGGCCAAAATGGTAGCCTGCGGAGTTTCTACCGTATAATAGTTTTCCGGCAGAGCCTCGGCTGTGTCATAATAGGTAGCGTTATAAGTAGCTACCAGTGAAGGGTCCGCCTTCAAGGCAATAGTTATATCCTGCGATTCAGGACGGGCCATTGAAATCCGGAATGAACCTTCCGTATCGGAAACAGTGTTTTTCAACAACACAGTACTAGTCATCGCCGAGCCGTTGATATACACCTGATTATCGAAATTCTCAACGTCATTATCATTACAAGCAGCAAATACACCTGCCAATAATGCCATCGATACTAAATATATACTTTTCAGTTTCATGATATTCTTTTATTTTTTAGGAGCAGGATTCATAATATTGATAGCTTCTCTCACGTATTGATAGGTATTGGTAGCATTGTAATAATCATTCTGCATGTTCTCAATAGCCAGACCAGCTTTTGTAAACTCTGCAGACGGTTCTGTCACCCAATAAGCAGCTTCCGACAGAGCTCTCAAAGCATTGTAATATCCGGTAGTCTTATCTGTTGTATCCAGAGAGACGGTAGATGCCGATACAATGAAGCGGTCAGCCGGAACACCGTCTGCCATCAAGGCCTGAAGCGCTTCTATCCCCAGTTGGGCAACATCCGTGACATCATTTGTAATCAAGATGATATGGTCACAAGAAGAGAGCACAGACTGGCCTATCAGGTTGGCAGGATACCCCTGGAACACCAGTTGCTTACCTGAATTGGCACTCTTCCAGTTGGATATCACACCGAAGAAAGTATCCTGATTTGCCTTTGCTTCAGCCTTGTCGGCTTCGGACATGTAGATAGGATTGCTACCACGATACTCGGCTACAATACCGTCGAAAGGTGCTTCAAGAGCTATCAGTCTGTTCAGCTCAGCCGACAGATAAGCCGAGAATGCAGATGTTTCTGTTCCTTCTTTCACCTTGTCGGTATGTTCCTTCAAGATATTGTCATAGCTGATGGAATAGAATACTTTCGTTCCCTTCTCATGTACATTTGCAATATCTTCCAATTCGAATTCCACCAAATCGGGAGTAGTTGCGATAATTACGTCCAGGCTGTCGGGAACATCCGACATGTGCTGCCCACGGCTGAAAGGAACTTTCTCACTATTATCAAACCAGCCGTATACAATCTTATGGTCAGAATTCTTGTATTCCCGCAAGTTCTTCAGATACTTGGCATATAGTTCGGGAGACTGTTCGTCGATTCCGGGTTCTTTCAGTTTAATACTCTCTGAATCCGTCCAGTCAGAGCAGGCAGACAATGCCAATACGGAAAAAGCTGCCAGCGCGATTCCTTTGAATGATTTCTTATATAATTTCATAATTATTCAGCATTTATTGTTATTATTTGCGTGCCCACCATACGTCAGTAGCCATGTTGTCCGGTCCACCCAGATAGCTGTTTACTGCCTCTTGCACGTTTTCAGTATTACTTGTATATTCTTCAGAAGGATAAGGCATACGGCGTGCACCTTTCTCGCTATCAACAATTCCACCACTCAAGTTACCTTCACTGGTTGCAGGCAACAGTTTGGGATAGCCTGTACGGCGATAGTCAGCCCAAGCTTCGTTACCTAACGGCCAATTCGCAATCCACTTCTGGGTAATGATACGTTCCTGTTTTTCTTCCTTGGATGCCCCTTCATTCCACTTGACAGTAATGGCTGAAAGGTTCTTTTCATAAGTATTAAGACCGGCGGGATCTTTGTAAAGAGCAGGTACACTGCTTTCATCAGCCAGATAGCTGTCTACACCGGTAGCTCCCCACTGTTCGAAAGAGAGACGGACACCTTGTTCATAAAAATCAGCAGCGGTTCCTTTCATGTTGAAACCATAGATTGCAGTGGCTTCAGCACGCAAGAAGGCAACTTCTGCCGCATTCATCCAAAGCACGGGATCAGAAGAGGAAATCTTCACACGCGAATAATTGATGAAATACTCTTTCATCTTACTGAGGTTGATACCGCGACGTAATCCTACATAAGTCTCTCCAGGCCATTTTGATTCCTCAAAATAGCTGGCACGACGATTGTCGTTGTAACCGTTCATGTAGCAGATGATGTCGGCAGCAGGATGGGTATCACCACCTGAAGCTTCTTCATTGTAACGTACTGCCACAAACAACGGATTGCTAATTGTACCGAAATACTTCCATGTAGCATTGTCTGCATTTGTTTCAATCAGACCCAACTCGTGATTCACTGCACTTTCAGCCATTTCTTTAGCCTTAGCAGGGCTTACATTGGCAATACGGATAGCCAAACGCAGTTTCAATGAATTGGCAAACTTCACCCACTTCTGTACATTACCACTGTACACGAAATCTGCAGAAGCAACCAACGCCGCATTTCTGTTTTCAGTCAGCACCTCGATGGATTCGTCCAGTTCCTTGAAGAATGCGTTATATACTTCTTCCTGCGTATCATAAGGAATGGTAATCTTGCCATCCTGACCGATTTTAGAATAAGGAATAGGACCATACGCATCAGTCACGCGACTCATGGCAGCAACCTTTATGATTTGAGCAATGGCATAAGGAACCGGATTATTGGTATTCTCCGATACTTGTTTCACTGTGCTCAAGTTACCGTAAAGTGTTGAAATGATACGGTCACTTATCAAGAACACACGCGTCCAGTCATTTGTAGCATTAAAATTGGATATTGTATTGGACCAGCCGGCATTTGAATCGGCAAAATAACCTCCCAACGGTCCACCCAACAAACAATCAGTAAACTGTGCCGTATTGACATCTGATGAGATAACCGTACTTGCCAAGTTACTCATGGCAGAACCCAGTGCATAATCATCCGGAGTCAAATCACCCGGTTGATAAGGATTGGAGTTGATATCCATATAATTGCCGGTACAGGACATAAAGCCCATAACCAACGGAGCAACAATCAATTTATTTATAATATTTTTCTTTTTCATATCGTTTGGTATTAAAATTTAAAGCTCAAGCTAAAGCCGATGTTACGCAAAGCCGGCATCATGAAATAGTCTATTCCCTGATAAAAGTTATCGGTAGAAGCTACACTTTCGGGATCGAAAGGAGCCTTGCTGTAAATCATCCACAAGTTGCGGCCTACCAACGAAACCTTGATATCGCACACATCATTCAACAACTTTCTGGGGATGGTGTAACCCAAAGATACTTCCTGCAGACGAACATTGGTAGCAGAATAAGTGTAGTATTGGGGAACAGACGTGCCGCTACCTACTACACCGTACCATGTTTCGGGGTTTACCTTATCTCTACCATTCACCAACACGTAACCTAAATCACGTGCATCGGCAGAAGCCTCGGACACACCGTAATAGTCCAACATAGCTTGTGTACGTGAGTAAACCACACCACCCAAACGGGCTGAAATCAAGAAACCTGCTGTGAAATTCTTCCAAATGAAGTTATTACGCCAAGCCAAATTACCTTTAGGAAGTACGCTTCCCAACTTGATGTATTTATCCGGGTCCGTTATGGCTTCCGTAGCAACCGTTCCATTTTGGTCCACAAAAATCTGTCCATTGGCATCACGTTTCATATCTCGCAGTGAGTAAAGGTCACCCATGCTCCCACCTTCTTTCAGCAAGAAGCGGGCATCACCTAAGCCACCCATATTCAACGTGCTCAAAGAGAACAGCTCACCGGTAACGGGATTGATGGCATTGTCTGCCAAAGTCAGGATTTTATTCTTGTTACTGGAGAAGGTTATACCGGTATCCCATGTAAAATCTTTCCAGGTATTCTTGTAATTCAGCGACAACTCAATACCGGAGTTACGTACGGCACCAGTCTGGATATACATAGCCGACCAACCGCTGACAGGCAACTGCGGGTTGAATGTCTGGTTCATAGTCTTGGCATTGTAATATGTCACGTCCAATTCAAAGTTCTTGAGGAAACGCATGTTCAAACCGATTTCCCAAGAATTGGTACGTTCAGGTTTCAAATTGTACAACGGATATTGGGTCGTGATACTCCACTGGCCGGAACTTGAATTCCATTCATAGTGAGGATTAGCCAAATATCTGGAGAAAGCACTACCAACAGATGCCCATGAACCACGAACCTTTATAAAAGAAAGATAATCTTTGTTCAAGTTAGGCATTAGCTCAGACAGTACAACAGAACCACCGACTGAAGGATAGAAGAATGATTTGCTGTTGGAGTTGGGACCTGCCAGCTGTGAAGGCCAGTCGTTACGTCCGGTCAGCGTCAAGAAGTAAGTGTTCTTGTAACCAAGCTCAGCCGAAGCGAAGAGAGACTGGGTCTGTTCACGCCATCCTTCCTGCAAACGCTGTGTCTTGCTGGCACTCAGGTTCTGGATGGCAAAGTAGTTGGTCAAACCTACCGGTTCGCCGCTGAAGGCATCGCCACCATCAGCAATCGGACCACGTGTTTTCATTGCATCCGAACGTATATCGGAGAATGAACCACCGACGTTGGCCTGGAGTGACCAATCTTCACCGAAATATTTGTTGATACTCACCAGGAAGTCTGCATACAACTGTTTGTCCTGCGTCTTGGTAATACCATAAAGACCTCGTGAAGAGCTCTCGGTGAGCTGTGTATTGGTAGAAGCATAGAACTTTTCTGTATAATCATTGTTGGAGTTATCCAAACGTACACGTCCTGAAACAGTCAGCCAGTCCAGAATCTTATAGCTCAAACCGGCATTCAGCATATAGCGGTCCTTCTTGTTCTGGCGCAGATTGCGGTAGTTAATCCAATAAGGATTCTGCATTACCATACCTTCGTCACCTACCGGCCAGTATTGCGTATAAATTTTACGGGCAGCGTCATAGCGCTCATACATGCTGATATCAGACCAGTCGTTGCTGCGCGGGAACAAATAAGCACCCACCAACGGGTTGTTGTAAGTACCCTGGTTCGTCATGTTCTGGTCATTCTGCAGAATATAGCTTGCACCGAAATCCAGAGTCATCTTGTCGTCCAGGAAAGTAGTGGTGTTACGTACCGTAAAGTTGTAACGGTTGTATTTGTTGTTGGGAACAATACCCTTGGAGTTTACAGCAGCAGCCGATGCATACGTCTGGTTTTTCTCTGTACCGGTTGACAAAGAAATGCTCTCTGTTCCTACAATACCCGTCTGGAAATAATCATCTCTCGGGCTGTAATTGTAGTTATTGGCTGCAGACAAAGGCGCTCCCCAGCTCATGGCTCCTGAAGTGCTCATCACACCACCGGTTCCCGTACCGTAACGGTTTTGGAAGCTCGGCATCACAAACGGATTGGTGAATTCAGTATTACTGCTGACAGTAAGGCTCACCTTACCTTCTTTACCTTTCTTTGTAGTAATGACAATGGCACCGTTGGCAGCTTCCGAACCATACAAGGCAGCAGCGGCGGCACCAGTCAGGACTGACATTGACTCGATGTCTTCCGGGTTGATATCGGCAATCGGTTCTGAAGATCCCTGGGAGTCGAACTCCTTACCTCCGGCAGTACCACGGCCAGAGAAAATAGGCACACCGTCAATTACATAAAGTGCATTGGAAGACTGCATGATAGATTTCGTACCACGCATCACTACCTTTGATACACCACCTACACCGGATGAAGAAGCATTGATGTTCACACCCGCTACCTTGCCACTCAATGAATTTACAAAGTTGGCGTCTTTATTGGAAGTAATGGCATCCGTATTCACCTGCTGTACATTGTAGGACAATGCCTTTTCCGATCGCTTGATACCGAGGGCAGTGACCACCACTTCTTCAATCATCTGCGTGTCATTCTGCATCAGTACATTAATGGAAGCTGAACCGGTCGCCGAAATTTCCTGCGACTTATAACCGATATAAGAGAATACAAGTACCGGATTCGCTTCTGTAGTGGTCAACGTAAAGTTACCGTCCAGGTCTGTAATACAACCATTGCTGGTACCTTTTACCAATACGTTCACACCAATCAGAGGCCCCATATCATCTGATACGACTCCGGTAATAGTCCGCTCTTTCCCCTGTTGCTTACCTTCTTGTGAAGTAGCGGTCTTTTCTGAAAGATAAACGATGTTGTCCTCCACTTTATACGAAATGTTCTTCCCCTTGAGAATAACATTCAAAGCATCTTCAATGGATACATTGTTCACTTTAACGTTTTCTACTGACAGCGCAGCCAGCTTGTCGTCATAAAAAAATTGATACTTGGATTGAGACTTGATTTGTTCAATGACTGTCCCCAATGTACCGCGAGACACATTCAGGTTTAACTGGGCAAAGCCCCACTGGATAGAAACTGCCATGAACAACAAAACTAATAAAGCCCGCATGAACGTCGAACTCCGAAAAGCATAATTGTCTTTCATAAACACAATTTATAGGTTATACAATAAATTACTTCGAGAGATTCATTCTCTCGCATTCCTATATAAAACAACAGACAATGAAAATACACTTACTGAAAAAGTATCTTTTTTATCATTAATCCTAAAAAAAAGAGTTACCCCGAAAACAAGTTGATATATCATTTTGCTCAATATTACTAACGAAGTAAATAATTATTTCCACCTGATTCAAGAAAAACACCTATAATACAGATAGTAAATAACAAAATGATATATCAACTTATTTTCGAGGCAACCCTTTTCTTACTATATTATTACTATTCTTTACTTCTTCAGTTCATTCGAGAAAGAATAAGGATAATCTTCCGGCTGCGTACCTCTCTTCATATTAGGCTGGCTGCCCATATCAAACCTCAAGGTACCGCCATTCAGCAAATCGCCATGCGTCAGATAATTCCTGGAATAATCCACGCCGTTCACCTTGAGAGACTCGATATACATGTTCTCCGGTGAGTTATCCGGAGCGTCAATTGTCAGGGACTTACCGTTCTCGAAATGGAGGGTAGCCTTACGGAACAGAGGGGCGCCCAATACATACTCGTCCGTACCAGGGCAAACCGGATAGAAACCAAGTGCAGAGAAGACATACCACGCGGAAGTCTGACCGTTGTCCTCGTCACCGCAATAACCGTCGGGACCGGCAGTATACATGCGGTTCATTACCTGACGAAGCCAATATTGGGCCTTCCAAGGTTCCCCGGCGTAGTTATAAAGGTAAATCATGTGCTGGATGGGCTGGTTGCCATGGGCATAGTTACCCATATTCATCACTGTCATCTCACGGATTTCATGGATTACCTGGCCGTAGTAGCTGTCATCGAACAAGGGCGGGACAATAAATACAGAGTCAAGCATCTCTACGAAAGACTCTTTTCCACCCATCAGGTCTATCAGACCTTGAGGGTCGTGGAATACAGACCAGGAATAGTGCCAGCTGTTACCTTCAGTAAAGGCGTCACCCCACTTCAAAGGAGAGAAAGGAGACTGGAACTGGCCGTCTTGATTACGACCACGCATCAGCTTGCTTTCCTTATCAAATACATTCCTATAGTTCATGGCACGTTCCGCAAAGAGTTTCTGCTCCTTCTTCGGACGGTTCAGTTCTTTTGCCATGCGGTAGATGCACCAGTCATTATAAGCATACTCCAAAGTACGGGCAGTGTTCTCGTTGATTTTCACATCGTAGGGAACATAACCAAGCTTGTTGTAATACTCATAGCCGAGGCGACCCGTAGAAGAGACCTCGGGATGGACATTCTTTGTACCGTTGATGAGACCTTCGTACAACGTCTGCACATCCTCCACCTTCACACCTTTCAGATAGGCATCTGCCAGTACGGAAGCAGAGTTGTTGCCAATCATACAGCCACGGTGACCCGGACTTGCCCATTCGGGGAAGAAACCGCTTTCCTTATAGGTGTTGACAAGACCTTCCTGAATCTGCCTGTTCACCGACGGATACATCAGGTTGAGGAATGGGAAAAGACAGCGGAAAGTGTCCCAGAAACCGGTATCCGTATACATATAGCCGGGCAACACTTGCCCATTGTAGGGACTGTAATGAATCGGATTTCCCGCCTCATCCAGTTCATAGAATGCACGCGGGAACAACAAGGAACGATACAAACATGAGTAGAAAGTACGGTACTGGTCAAGGGTTCCGCCTTCCACATCAATACGGCCCAGCACCTTGTTCCAGGCATCCTGACCTTTCTGAACCAGTGTTTCCAAATTGTCATTGCCAAGCTCCTTCAAGTTACGGTCAGCCTGCTCAAAACCGATGAAAGAAGAGGCTACACGGGCATGTACCACTTCACCCTTACGGGTTTTGAAACCGATAACAGCACCGGCATGTCCGGCTTCCTGCTCAACCTTATTCTCGGTCAAGACGCCATCGGCTACAGACGCCTTATAAGTAAAAGGCTTGTCGAACTCTATCACGAAATAGTTCTTGAAGTTCTCGGGAACACCGCCGCTGTTACGGGTAGTATAACCGATAATACGATTCTGTTCCGGAAGTATCTTCACATAAGAGCCCTTGTCAAAGGCATCGACAACAATGTATGAATGATCATTTTCAGGGAAAGTGAAACGGAACAATACGGCACGGTCGGTAGGGGTGAACTCGGTAACCACATCGTGTTCGGCAAGATATACCTTATAATAATGAGGAAGTGCTACTTCGCCCTTGTGGGAGAACCAGCTTGCACGCTTCTCTTCATCAAACTCGGGTTTGCCAACCACCGGCATAATGGAGAACTGCCCGTAGTCGTTAATCCAGGGACTGGGCTGGTGTGTCTGCTTGAAACCACGGATCTTGTTCGCGGTATAGACGTATTGCCAGCCGTCACCCATCTTACCTGTCTGAGGAGTCCAGAAGTTCATACCCCAGGGACGTGCGATCGCAGGATAGGTATTACCGGTGGAAAGCTCGAAAGTAGACTGCGTGCCGACAAGAGGACTGACATACCGGGTAAAGTCTTTGGCATGCAGCCATAAAGCACTGCTCACAAAAAAAAACAATAGGATTAATTTTCGCATAATATTAGAAAGTTGTTAGTATTAAATAAATTCTTCTCGTCATATCTCGAATTTGTGCGGCCTTCCTACTTCATTGAGGAGAGGAAAACACTGTTCCCCACAATTTTATACTCCAATGGAATGGCATTCTTTATCAGATTCAGCACAGCCCCTACACTCTCTTTTTTCTTCAGTGTACCCGAGTAAGTCTTGCTTACATCTATGTTCGGTGCCAGAATTACCCTCACCCCATACGAATTCTCCAATGTACGCGCAATGGTGTATAGGTCAGCCTTCTCAAAGACAAACTCATTATTGTGCCAGTTTTCGATTCCCGTATCCACCTGCTTCACCACCAGACGCCTAGTCATTCCGTTCAGCTCGGCTTTCTGTCCGGGGGCAAGGATAATCATACCCTCGCCATGATTACCTTTCACCTCTACTTCGCCTTTCAAAAGGGTAGCTACTGCAGACATCTTAGCCTTGTCAGACTTGAGGTTGAAAACAGTTCCCAATACTCTGACCTGCATGACCTCACTCTGTACGACAAACGGTTTTTCCGGATTCCTCATCACCTCAAAATATCCTTCTCCTTCCAGATAAACCTTTCTTCCCTTCCCTGCAAACTCATGTGGATATTTCAGGGTAGTGTTTTTATTCAGCCAGACTTTGGTTCCATCCGGCAGTTTCAGTTCCTTAATCTTATCATGAGTGGTGACAGCCAGTAATGTTTCCGGCTGGCTATAAGTCTGATAAAAAAGATAGCCGAAAGTACCCAAAAGGAAGAAGCCCACAAATACGGCCGCATACCGTATCCACCCAACCATCCTCCGTACCTTGTATTGTTTCGTCTTCTCTTGTTCCAGCCTTTTAAACAATCGCTTTTCGGCCTTTTCTATGTCTTGTGTATTCGAAGTATCCCCCAGTCTCCCCAAGTGGTAAATCTCCTCCAGCCTGAACAATTCGCGTGCATTCTCACCCGACTCTTCCAGCCAGGCGTTCACCTCACGAAGTTCATCTTCCGTACATTCACCCATAAGGAACTTGGCCAATATCTCCTCATTCAACTTATTCATTCTTTCCTTCATTATGATAATAAAACAACGCTGCTCGCAAAAACACTTACTTTCCCGATGAAAAACAGAGCCAACATCAGGTTCAGATACCCCAGTTTATCACGCAGCAACTTCAAAGCTTTGTACATGTGGGCCTCCACCGTACGCAATGACACTCCCATTGTATCAGCTATCTCCTTATTCTTCATATCATGCAGATAGCTGAGTTTGAATACCATCCGGCACTTGTCCGGCAATTCATTGATGGCATCGGACAGCTTCCTCCTGAGTTCGGCATCCTCTATCCGTTTCACCACATCATTGCTGTCAGGTTGATAGAACTCAACCCTCTTTTTATGGATTTCGAGCATGACAGCCTCATAGCCACTCACAATGTCCCGATGCTTCAGAACGTTCAAGGCACGGGTATACACCGCCCTATACAGAAAAGCCTGAATCTGCTCTCCCACCTTCATGGTATCTTTCCGCTTCCACAGCTCCACGAAAACATCCTGTACCACATCTTCCGCATCTTCTTCCCCCACAATGCGTGTGGCATAGAACAGCAGGTTGGTATAATACCTGCGGAAAAGGGATTTATATGTCAAGTCGAAATGTTCATTCATATGTTAGCCGGTTATCGGGGACTGTACCATGCCTGACCTGGCTTATCCCCCATTTCAAATTCGAAAACACTTCCATCCATTATCTGTTCATGCGTAATATAACTTTTGTCATAGTTCTTACCGTTGAGTTTGACAGATTGAATGTAGCAATTTTCCTTGCTCACCGCCGGCGCCAGTACCGTAAAGGTCTTTCCACCGGGCAGGTGCATCTTCATTTCCGGATATAGGGGGGTACCGATTTCATATTTTCCACCAACCGGGTCTACCGGATAAAAGCCCATCGCACTGAACACATACCAGGCGGACATCTGTCCGCAATCCTCGTTGCCGCACAAACCGGCAGGAGTGTTCAGGTAGAGTTCACGCATCACCCGGGCTGCATATTTCTGGGTTTTCCAAGGTTGATCCACAGCATTGAACAGATAGATGACGTGATGGCTAGGCTCATTTCCATGCGCATACTGGCCAATCATCCCGGTGCTGAAAATAGGCAACTCATCATCTGCAGAAGGATTGTAAGTAAACATACTGTCCAGCTTCTGGGCAAACCGTTCCTTACCTCCGGTCAAAACTATCAAACCGTCAATATCCTGCTGCACAGACCAGAAGTATTGCCAGCCGTTGCTCTCGCAGATGTGCGGAGTATAGTCGTCCGGCGAGAAGTTCCGGATAAACTCTCCCTTGTCATCACGGGGCTGCATGAAAGAACTTACCGGATTGTAGACATTCCGGTAATTACGGGAACGCTTATAAAACTCGTCCGCAACCTCCTTATCGCCCAGCTTCTCTGCCATACGGGCTATACAATAGTCATCATATGCATATTCCAGTGTTTTAGAAAGTGACCAGTTTTCCGAATTATACTGATCTGTCACATTATAAGGAACATAGCCATATTTCTTATATAACCCAATGCCACGATAGGAATCGATATTGGCAGTAGCTACACAAGCCTCCAAGGCCTTTTTCGCATCGAAGTCCCCAATACCTTTCAGATAGGCATCTACAATAACCGGCACAGAGTGGTAACCTATCATCATATCTGTCTCGCCCCCCTGAAAATTCCATACGGGAAGGCGGCCGTTCTGTTCGAAGAAGGCGAGGAAGGACTTCACCATATCATTCACCCGTTCCGGCTCAATAAAAGTATAGAGAGGATGAGCCGCACGGTAAGTGTCCCACAAGGAGAAAGTACTGTAATTTGTCCAGCCCTCTACCCGGTGCACTTGCTTGTCGGGACCGTAATAGGCGCCGTCCACATCACTGTAAATGGTAGGAGCAATCATCGAATGATATAAAGCTGTATAGAACTTGACTTTCTCATCGCGGTCATCGCATTTTATTTCTATCCGGGACAATTGTTCGTTCCAATCATCCTGCACAGCAGCCAGGTATTTGTCGAAATCATCATCAGGTACTTCTGCTGCTAGATTACGTGCCGCCCCTTCCATACTTACACCGGAGATGGCAGTACTGACAAGAATCTGTTCTCCTTCCTTAGTCTGAAAGTCGAATCGTGCAATGACAGATGTTCCTATCCGCTTGCCTTCTTTCTCTATGGCAGCTGTATCGAGCTGCATCGCAGCAAACGGTTTGGAGAAACGTGTACGGAAGTAGAGGCGCTGGTCGCGTGCCCAACCGTCAGAGTAACGGTAACCTTGCACCGTTACCGAATCGACGGCTTCTATGTGAGAATCATTGGTAAAATCCCAATTCATGGCTTTCCGCAAATTCAGGAAAACGGCAGCATCGGCTTTTGGGAAAGTATACCGCTGAATGCCACAACGCTCGGTGGCCGTCAACTCTACATTTATATTATAATCTTTCAGACGCACCTGATAATATCCAGCGCTTGCCGACTCTTCCGAATGAGAGAACAAAGAGTGAATGCCGAGCGGAGCTTCCGCCTCCTTATAAGGCAATGTCACCGGCATAAAAGAGATGTCATACAAGTCACCAGCGCCGGTTCCGGAGAGATGGGTATGGCTGAAGCCTGCAATGGTACTGTCCGGATAAAAATATCCGGAAATACGGTCCCAGCCCGGCAGTCCGTTGTCAGGACTGAGCTGCACCATGCCAAACGGCGCCTGGGCACCCGGATAGGTGTTTCCAGTAAAATCTGTACCGATAAAGGGATTCACAAACTCTGTATAAGACACACTCTTCACATCCGACACCTGCGAGGTGCATGCCAGAAAGGATGAAAAGACCACAAACAAACAACAAGATTTTATCAAATTCATAACATTATAGGGTTAACGTGTATAGTATAACAACCTAACCGGATAAAACACTTACACATCTTGTCACTTTTCTACAGAATTCATGCAAACAAAAGTAATACAAAATTCCGATTAATCCTCTTTTTTATTTTGTAAAAATATACTTTACACTATCTTTGTCACAAAAAGTCACAATGAATTACACGACCTATCTTTTCGACTTTGATTATACGCTTGCTGATTCTTCCCGCGGAATCGTCACTTGTTTCCGCAACGTACTGACCCGTCACGGATATACAGAGGTGACGGATGACGACATCAAACGTACTATCGGCAAGACTCTGGAAGACTCTTTTTCCATCCTCACCGGCGTGACAGATGCCGGACAACTGGCAGGATTCAAGGCAGAATACCGAAAAGAGGCCGATACGCATATGACTGTCAACACGGTGCTTTTCCTGGAAACCAAGTCCGTACTGACTGCACTGAAGGACTCCGGCGCCCGCATCGGAATCATCTCGACCAAATACCGATTCCGCATCAAGGAACTCCTCGACCAGCATTTTCCTGAAGATTTTATGGACATCATCGTGGGTGGTGAAGACGTGAAAGCCGCCAAGCCATCTCCCGAAGGGCTACTCCTTGCCATTAAGCGGCTACATGTCAGCAAAGCCGAGACCCTCTATATAGGCGACAGCACGGTAGATGCGGAAACAGCCCAAGCGGCCGGAGTAGACTTTGCTGGAGTCACCCACGGAGTAACCACTGCCAAAGAATTGGAGAAGTACCCACACCGGAAAATAATGAACACCTTGGAAGAACTGCTGGCAGTTCAGGAGGAGCATCCTTCCATATTCAAGATTGAAAATCCCATCCGGCCGGAAAATGCGCATGCCACTTCTCCCCGGAAACAGAAAAGGATAAGCGTCTGGCAAATCCTCCTTCTAGTGACACTCTTCTGGCTGGCTATTGAAGAGCTGGACATGACCGACGACAGCAACTTCTTCCCGGTTGTTTTCATACTGACATTGTGGGGTATCCTCCAAAAAAGAAGGATACTACCCAACAAAGCAAGAACTTTCATCGACTCATGGTGGCACCCCTGCGCAGTACGCTTACGCGCATTTCACATCAAGCTGATACAAGGGAGAAAAACTCCTCCCGCTGGCAACGAAACCTGCACCTGTCTGAATTGTGGCACCACCTATACCGGCAACTACTGTAACCGTTGCGGACAAAGCCGTAACACTCCACGCTATCGGTTGAGTAACGCGCTTAAAAACATTGCCGGAGGCTTCTTCAATATAGATAATGGCTTTGGACGTACCCTTCTGGAACTCCTCTACCGTCCGGGGTACATGATTAGAGACTTCATCGGTGGTAAGCGTGTAGAGTATTTTCGCCCGTTCCAGACACTCTTCATTCTTGCAGCCCTTTATATCATGGCTGTGCAACTGGTAGACCCGGAAGCCCTAAGCAAAAAAGAAAAGACGGAAAAGACAGAGCAGACAGACAAAGAAGAAATCATTGCCGCTAAAGAGAAGCTTACCAAAAAGATGGAGAAAACCTATAGCAAAGAGGAAAAGCGAGCCCTCGCCATCACTATAAAAAGCCTGGAGAAAAGCTTGAACAAACTGGAAGAGAAGAACGACTCCACTTCTGCCACACAGGTGTCCGAACAGAACAGCGATGATGGCGACCTCATCGATGAATTTGTAAACGACACCTCGGAAGTGGGAGACAGACTGGAAAAAGTCTTACAGAACTCTCCTTTCCTAATGAAAGTATGGAATCTGATGAAGAGCTGGGGACACGGAAACAAGGCATTCCGCATCATTGCCACACTGCCTTTGTTTGCACTTGCCACCCAACTTGCCTTCCGACGCCGGAAATATAAGTTAAACTACAATACCACGGAGCATGTGTTCATACAAGCCTACATAGCTTGCCAGATACTCCTGCTGAGCATCATCGTGCTGCCTTTCAACGGGTACGCAAAGGTAGACGATTTGTATGAGCTGCCTTTATGGCTTATTTTCGTCCTATTCTGTTGGGATTACAAACAATTGTACCGCTGCACCTGGTGGAGAAGCTTTTGGCGCACTATCCTCATGCTGACTTACAGTCTTGTGCTACTCGTCATATTCGCGTGTCTTGTAATGGCGCTGATGCTGGCCGGTATCTATGTTCTGAAATTCATTTTGTAACAGAAACCATCCCTACACGGACTGTTTCTCCTTGATGAAACAGTTTTTCTCCAATAATCTAAAAGTACAATCTGCATTAAAAGAACAAAAAAGCAAAAGAACATTTGTCCATTTAGAATAAAAAGAGTACTTTTGTGCCCGATTATTCCGCACCGGGTTCGACCAAGTGCTTTCTAAGTGATTAGAGACCACCCGACGGAGCTAACTTATACATTATATATAAGAAATGTACGCAATTGTAGAAATCAACGGTCAGCAATTCAAAGCAGAAGCTGGCAAAAAGCTGTTTGTACACCACATCCAGAATGCAGAAAACGGTGCAACAGTAGAGTTTGACAAGGTTCTTTTGGTAGACAAAGACGGCAACATCACCGTAGGTGCTCCCACAGTAGAGGGTGCAAAGGTTGTTTGCCAGGTCGTATCAAACATGGTAAAAGGCGATAAAGTTCTTGTTTTCCACAAGAAAAGAAGAAAAGGTTATCGTAAGTTGAACGGTCACCGTCAACAATTCACAGAGTTAACAATTACAGAAGTAGTAGCTTAATCAATTAAAACAGTAAGAAGAAATGGCACATAAAAAAGGTGTCGGTAGTTCTAAGAACGGCCGCGAATCACAGAGCAAGAGATTAGGCGTTAAGATATTTGGTGGCGAAGCTTGCAAAGCAGGTAACATCATCGTTCGTCAAAGAGGTACTGAATTCCACCCGGGTAATAACATCGGTATGGGAAAAGACCACACTCTTTTCGCTTTAGTAGACGGAACTGTACAATTCAAAGTGGGCAAGGAAGACAGACGTTCAGTTTCTGTTATCCCTGCAGAAAATGCAGAAGCATAAGTTTCCGAACAAGAAATAAGGAAAAGGGATGCAATCCGAATAGGTTGCATCCCTTTCTTTTATGTCAAAAGCAACACTTTATTTGTTTTTTCCATATCTTTGCACTCACAAAACCGAATAACATAAAAACAAGTATAAGATATGCTTACCATCAAACAAATTACAGAAAACACCGACGCGGTTCTCCGCGGACTGGAAAAGAAGCACTTCAAGAATGCAAAAGAAACCATTGCACAAGTGCTGGACTTCAATGACAAAAGAAAAGCCAATCAAACCATCCTAGATAAAAACCTGGCAGAAGCCAACTCACTCTCCAAATCCATCGGACAACTGATGAAGGAGGGCAAGAAAGAAGAAGCAGAAGCCGCCAAAAGCCGCGTGGCCGAGCTGAAAGAAGTCAACAAGGACTTGCAAGCCAATATGGACCAGGCTGCCAACGATTTGCAGACTTTGCTTTATACCATCCCCAACGTTCCCTACGACAGCGTGCCTGAAGGCGTAGGTGCCGACGACAATGTAGTAGAGAAAATAGGTGGTATGGAAACCGAGCTGCCCAAAGACGCCCTGCCCCACTGGGAACTGGCCAAGAAATATGACTTGATAGACTTTGACCTGGGTGTCAAGATTACCGGTGCCGGCTTCCCCGTATACAAAGGCAAAGGCGCACAACTGCAACGCGCACTCATCAACTTCTTCCTGGACGAAGCACGCAAATCCGGCTATACGGAAATAATGCCGCCCACAGTGGTGAACGCCGCTTCCGGCTACGGCACGGGACAGCTGCCTGACAAGGAAGGGCAAATGTATCATTGCGAAGTGGACGACCTCTACTTGATTCCTACCGCCGAAGTCCCCGTAACCAACATCTACCGTGATGTGATTCTGGACGAAAAGCAGTTGCCCATCAAGAACTGTGCATACACACAATGTTTCCGCCGTGAAGCCGGTTCATACGGGAAAGACGTACGTGGCTTGAACCGCCTGCACGAATTCTCCAAAGTGGAACTGGTACGCATCGACAAACCGGAACACAGCAAACAATCCCACCAGGAGATGTTGGACCACGTAGAAGGTTTGCTTCAAAAGCTGGAACTCCCCTACCGCATCCTGCGCCTTTGCGGTGGCGATATGAGCTTCACGGCTGCCCTCTGTTTTGACTTTGAGGTGTATTCCGAAGCACAGAAACGCTGGCTGGAAGTAAGTTCCGTCTCTAATTTTGACACTTATCAAGCCAACCGTCTGAAATGCCGCTACCGTACGGCAGAAAAGAAAACAGAGCTTTGCCATACGCTGAACGGTTCCGCACTCGCTCTGCCACGCATCGTTGCCGCCTTGCTGGAAAACAACCAGACTCCAGAAGGAATCCGCATACCAAAGGCATTGGTTCCGTATACGGGATTTGAAATAATAGACTAAGGCCATAATAGTCACGTGCAGCAATACGCCTTTGACACTTTCTTTCGGGCACGAATTACATGAATTTCACAGTTGCGGTTAGCAAAAAACGTGAAATCCATGTAATTCGTGCCCGGAGTTTTATCATGACAAGCTTCTCCTGCGCAACTACAAAGTATTCTTCAAAATACGTGCAAACACCTCCTCGCGGAAATTACGTGCCACCGGAACAGTATGCCTCCCAACTATAATCCGATTGCCATCTATCATCTCAATCTTTTCCAAATTTATCAGATATGATTTATGGACTTGCTGAAATACTCCACCAGGAAGAGCCTCTATCATACGCTTCATGGTAGAACGTACAAGCAGCTTTGTGCTTTCCGTATAAATACAGACGTAATTTTCCAGCCCCTCCACCACCAGAATATCCTTAAACAACACCTTATGCATCTGACGGTCTGAACGGACAAATATAAAATTATTAGCTTCATCCGGCCATTTCTCCTGCTGCAAAAGACCATGTACTTTATTCACCGCTTTCAGGAACCGGTCAAACGAAATCGGTTTCAACAGATAGTCCGTAACATCAAGTTCATAACCTTTCAATGCATACTGCTCATAAGCGGAAGTGATAATCACATGAGGCGGATGGGCAAGAGATGCCAAGAGTTCAAGCCCCGAAAGATAAGGCATTTCAATATCCAGAAACAACAAGTCCGGCTGCTCAGTCTGCAAAAGAGTGTTCAACTGCATAGTATCTTCACATACACCCATTAAAGAAAGGAAATCCACCTTTTCCACATAGCGTTGCAATCCTTCACATGCAGTAGGCTCGTCATCGGTTATTACACATTTTACCTGTTTCATCCTATAATTCTATCACAAGTTTTACTCTAAACAAAGTATCTCCTCTATTTATGTCCAGCGTATGACGCTCCGGATATAGCAGCTCCAGCCTGCGCCTCAGATTTTCTATGCCGATTCCATGTTTTCCTTTCTGGTGCACTAATGGTTCCGGTATAGAATTTTCAATACTAAAACACAACTTGCCTTCTTTCAGACACATATCCATAGCTATAAAATAGTTCCCTCCCACATATTTGAAAGCATTCTCCACCAACGGTACAAACAACAATGGATAAATCTCAACCTGCGCCTCCATTTCATCGAAATGCACCTGCAACTGCAGCCGCTTCGTAGCACGAAGTTTACATAGGCTGATGTATTGTTTCAGATATTCCACTTCCACACGGACTTGCACTTTCTCCCCATCATTGTATAATTGGTAACGAAGCAAATCGGACAATTGCTCAAGAGTATGCCGCGGAGCCTCATTATTCTCATCTATCTGAAAATAAACCGTATTGAGTACATTAAAAAGAAAGTGTGGATGATATTGCGCTTTAAGGAATTTCAGTTCTGTCTGGAGCTGGTCATTTTTTATCTTCTCCAACTGCAGGCGTTGAGCTTCATTTTCCTTCTGTATCATCTGATTACGCAAGAATATATAAAAGAAGCCGCCAAGCAACATACTGACTATGGCCGGAACAGGCACATCGTATAAATCAAGACTTACCCCCATCAAAAAGCGGATGACCCACATCGTCAGAAGACACCAGACGGGAACCGTCAGGACAACTACCCCGTATTCCTGCCACCATACCAACTTCCGCTTCCGGCACAAACGAAGCCAATACTTCAATAGAAAAAAGATAGGATAAGACATGAAGAGTACCACAAGCATATCCTTCAGCATGAAATTCCACTCATTACTTTCCCAATAGTATTCATGTTTCGGAATATCATTCGCCACACGAATACACAGAAAAAGAATCACGGCAAATAATGCCGGCACCAGCCACTTGTTCCACAGTCTGCCCATAACAGTTACAAATTTACTCTTTTTGTTTCATCTATTTCTTTTTTCCTTCTGCTTTCTTTTGTCTCGCTGCCTTTTTGAAAACGCCAGGCGAAAGCAATACCCAGCACACGTTTGTTGTGCCGTTCGTCAACAAACGCCTGCACACCGGGAGATTGAATATCTACTTTTTGATAATTGGTGTTGAATACATCCTTGGCAAACAAGGTAACGGTGCATCTGTTACGGAACATCTTCTTTTGGATGCCGACATTCACTTCCAGCGCCGGATGTACTGTGGCTTGTCCGTAGGCCATTCGTCCATTATAATTTGCCGAAAGTTCGGCCGACCATACGGAAGTGAAAGCAAACTGGTTCATGCAGCCGAATATCGGGGTAAACATACGGTTTTTCATTTTCTGCCCTTGCTCCGTCCAACCATAATTATTATAAATACCGATAGCGGTCAGATTCACCTTCCAAAAAGAAACAGGTGAGAGGTTGGCGGCATGTACACGCATACCCGTCTGTACATAGGAAGACAGATTCTGGGGCATTACATAGATACGCCGCCCCTCCTGTTCGCGATAGCTCTTCATGATAGCATCATCTGTATGCGAGAAAAAGAGCACTGTCTGAAACCAGTCACGATACACATACCCCAACTCTATATTATCAGAGAAAGAAGGATGCAGCTTCGTATTTCCCCCTTCATGGGTATAGTCATCAAATATATAGGTAAAAGGATTCAAATCACCATAATTGGGGCGGGTAATACGCCTGCCATACGAAAGCTGAAACAGATGTTCCGAAGTCAAACCGTATTGCAAAGCAATAGTAGGAAACAAATGGAAGTAATTCGTTGTAAACGAAGAGTCTTTCTGTTGTGTATTTCCTCCAAAATCCCCGTGTACATGGGTATGTTCCAACCTTAGACCCGCTGAGATTTTCAAGCGGTCTTTCTCATAGCCGACTTGTAGATAAGAGGCATTGATATTCTCATCATATACGAATCGGGAACCAAGTGCCCCGTCCGGCAGCCAGCCGGAAACCGACGGACGCATATAACCTGCCGTATTGTCTATCGTAACAAATGAGGTTTTGACTCCGGCCTGTAACTTCCAAACCTCACTCAATGGATAAACCGCATCTATCTGTCCGACATATAAGTCGGTATTTCCCTTCATATCCCCTTTCAATGTATCGGGCTTAAAACTATCCATCAACTGGTTTCCAACACGGTAGTAATGGAAATAATCAAAAGAAGCGCTGAGTTCTCCCCCTTCTCTTTTCAGCTTGTGCACCATACTGGTTCCGGCAGAAACATTATTCCGGTTTTGCTCCGCATGGCTGTAAGTATTTCCCGCAACTCCGGTTTCTCGGATTTCCGTAAACATGCCTGCATTTTCCCTTTGCCGGGAAAAGTTTCCACCCAATGAGACTCCCCAAACTGTCCGCTCATTGAGATAATAATCACATCCGGTACGAAAATAGTGCGAATAATTCCTACGCTTCCGGTAAGAGTCCTGCATCATCCTTCCTCCATCCCGTTCGAACGCACGGTCGATAAACAAGTCTATGACATCCTTCCCCTGATAATACGAATAGTTCAAATAAAGATTGAACTTATTCTCCCGGATATTCATGGAGGCACCTCCATAACCGCTACCCGTCCGTCCAAGACTGCCATTGCCGTTCAAGGCCAGATTCACACCGCGCAGTCTGATTTTTCTTGTACGGATATCAATCAACCCGGAGCTTCCCGCCGCATCGTGGCGTGCGGAAGGCTGGGTTATCAAGTCTATCTTATCAGCATTAGTTGCAGGAGTAGATTTCAACAGACTCATCAATTCATCTCCCGAAAGATAAGTAGGCTTGCCATCCATCAGAATCGTCGCACCGCTTTGTCCGTTCAGCAAGATATTACCATTGGAATCTATCACGACTCCCGGCAGGGAAGCAAGAACATCATAAAGACTTCCCGTACTTTGAGTGACTGACGCATCCATCCGGTAACTTGTTTTACCGGCAGATATTTCTACCAACGGGAGTTTAGCAGTTACCATAATTTCTTCCAAACGCTGGTCGGCAATCGTATCCTGCTGCGACCAAACCACCAAAGGCATACTCAATAAAATTGCCCCTAAAAAAACATTTCGATACATACTCTTCCTCATTTTTTATTTCAAAAGTAGGCAGGCTGTAGAAAGTGAACAAATTATAGTGACAAAGGAATGTTATCCAGTGACAACATGCAGTTTTACCCTATTCTTCTTTTGATATTACCAAATAACCCCTATCTTTGCAAAATCTATCAATCTGACAGTAATTGCGTAATTACACCAACAAAATTATTAGATAATGAATAAAATCATTAGCAAAGAACACTTTTCTGAAAAGGTCTTTAAGTTAGTCATTGAAGCACCATTGATTGCCAAATCACGTAAGGCAGGGCACTTTGTCATTGTACGTGTGGGCGAAAAAGGCGAACGTATGCCGCTTACCATTGCGGAAGCCGACCCGGTAAAGGGAACCATCACACTGGTGGTTCAGGAAGTCGGGCTCTCCTCTACCCGTCTTTGCGAACTGAACGAAGGCGATTACATTACGGATGTTGTCGGCCCGTTGGGACAAGCCACGCACATTGACAACTTCGGTACTGTGGTCTGTGCGGGAGGTGGTGTAGGCGTAGCTCCCATGCTCCCTATCGTGCAAGCGCTAAAAGCTGCCGGTAACCGCGTCATCACCGTGCTGGCTGGACGCACCAAGGAACTCATTATCCTTGAAAAGGAGATGCGCGAAAGCTCCGACGAAGTCATCATCATGACCGATGACGGCTCTTACGGACGCAAAGGACTGGTGACGGAAGGCGTGGAGGAAGTCATCAAGCGCGAGAAGGTAGACAAATGTTTCTGTATCGGCCCCGCCATCATGATGAAATTTGTTTGTTTGCTGACAAAGAAATACGAAATCCCCACGGATGTATCCCTGAATACGATTATGGTAGATGGTACCGGCATGTGTGGAGCTTGCCGAATCACCATCGGAGGAAAGACCAAATTCGTATGCGTGGATGGTCCTGAGTTTGATGGGCACCAAGTGGACTTCGACGAAATGCTGAAACGCATGGGTGCCTTCAAGAGCATCGAACGCGAAGAGATGCACAAACTGGAAGAACCTCAGACCTGCCAAGCCACCCATGAGAACGTGCAGGAAGCGGACGAGAAAAGCCGCAATGCCGCCTGGCGCCAAGAACTACGCAAGTCCATGAAAGCCAAAGAGCGTACCGCCATTCCACGTGTAGAGATGAACGAACTCGATGCGGAATATCGTTCGCACAGCCGCAAGGAGGAAGTCAATCAAGGCTTGACGGAAGAGCAGGCACTGACCGAAGCCAAGCGTTGCCTGGACTGTGCTAATCCGGGCTGCACGGAAGGCTGTCCCGTAGGTATCGACATCCCCCGCTTCATCAAGAACATTGAGCGCGGAGAATTCCTCGAAGCGGCCAAGACACTGAAAGAAACCAGTGCACTGCCTGCCGTCTGCGGTCGCGTCTGTCCGCAGGAAAAGCAGTGTGAATCCAAATGTATACACCTGAAGATGAACGAGAAGCCGGTAGCTATCGGTTATCTGGAACGCTTTGCCGCCGATTACGAACGGGAGAGCGGGCAAATCTCCGTACCGGAAATCAAGGAAAAGAACGGCATCAAAGTTGCCGTCATCGGTTCGGGTCCCGCCGGTCTGTCGTTTGCCGGAGATATGGCAAAGTATGGCTATGACGTTACCGTTTTCGAAGCACTGCACGAGATTGGTGGTGTATTGAAATACGGCATTCCTGAGTTCCGCCTGCCCAACAAAGTGGTGGATGTGGAAATTGACAACCTTGCCAAAATGGGAGTAGAATTCGTCAAGGACTGTATCATCGGCAAGACGCTCAGCGTGGAACAACTGGAAGAGGAAGGCTTCAAAGGCATATTCGTAGCTTCCGGTGCAGGACTGCCCAACTTTATGAACATCCCCGGCGAGAACTCCATCAATATCCTCTCGTCCAATGAATACCTGACCCGTGTCAACCTGATGGATGCGGCAAGTGAAGATTCCGATACACCGGTTCCCTTCGGCAAATGTGTAGCCGTGATAGGCGGCGGTAATACTGCCATGGACTCCGTGCGTACTGCACGCCGCCTCGGTGCAGCGCGCGCCCTAATTATCTACCGTCGTTCGGAAGAAGAAATGCCGGCACGTATCGAGGAGGTGAAACATGCCAAGGAAGAAGGTGTAGAATTCCTGACCCTCCACAACCCAATCGAATACATTGCCGACGAACAAGGAAAAGTGAAACAAGTGGTGCTTCAGAAAATGGAACTGGGTGAGCCGGATGCCAGCGGACGCCGCAGTCCCGTACCCATCCCCGGAGCCACGGAAACCATCGACATCGACCTTGCCATCGTCAGCGTAGGTGTATCTCCCAACCCGATTGTCCCAAGCTCCATCAAGGGATTGGAATTGGGCCGGAAGGGAACGATTGCCGTCAATGATAACATGCAGTCGTCCATCCCGACCATCTTTGCCGGAGGCGACATTGTCCGCGGAGGTGCCACCGTAATCCTTGCCATGGGAGACGGACGAAAGGCAGCAGCAGCGATGAACGAGCAGCTAAAAAAATAAGAATCTGTCATGAAAGGTGGAGACATACGAACTCCACCTTTTTTATTCTACTACAACCTCTCCCTCTACTTTCCCCTTCTAGCATACAATTTAAATATTTCAAGAATATGAAACGTATTTATCTATCCCTCCTTCCCTGTCTGGCTTACCTATTGGCAAGCGCCCAAGAGCCCCTAAACGGGGATTCCCTTGCCTCAGACTTTCGGTATCTGGTAAAAGAACTGGCAGCAACCCATCCCGACCCTTACAGCGGCTTCGGAGGAAAAGTATTCTTCTACGAACAAGCTTTCCATCTGGAGAACGAGTTACGCCGGACTCCCGGTACGAAACAGACCTTTTTTGACAAGGTAAGCATTTTCCTATCCAATCTGCAAGACGGACATACCTACCTTTTACCTCCCACAGCCAATCAACAAGCAAATCAGCGTTACCTGGCACTGGAAGTACGCACCATCCCCGACGGCATTATACTTCAAGGAATCCCTGAAACGTACAAAGACTTGTTAGGTAGCCGTATCACAACCATCAACGGAGATTCTTTAGAAGAGGTACTGGCCCGCACTGCCGCTATCCAAGCCAGTGAAAACCTATATGACCGTTATGCCAATCTATGCAGGTCCATGCCTACGGAACATTTCTTGAGACAGCTTTTCCCTGAAATGAAAGACAACCTTCACCTCTCACTTCTTACTCCCGACGGCAAATCAAGAGGATTAACCCTTCCCTTATTGTCAAGGCAGGAAGTGCAAAACACACCCATGCAACACAATAACAGTTGGAAAGCTTATACAGACAAACAACTGGCCTATCAGTTCATAGACAACGACAAGCAAATAATGCTCATCAATATCAACAGTATCATGGCACGGGATAATTTTGAGTATATGCAAAAACAAGGGCTGAAAGATTTATACCGGCAAATAGGATTCTATTATCGGGATATCCTGAAACAAGATATGCCCGCCGATACCCTGCAAGCCATTCGGCAACTCCCGTCCCTTTCCGAAGTTTTCGCCCATATGCTGAAAGAGATGAAGAAGGAAGCCTCCTCCACCCTCATCATAGATTTGCGCAACAATAGCGGCGGCTGGACTCCAATTGTCCTACCCACACTTTACCAACTGTTCGGCGACCACTTCCTGCAAACGGATATGGATATAGAATTCTATCGTATCATCTCTCCCCTCTACATGCAAAAACTACAGACAAACTTACAGGATTTCAACCAAGCATACGGAACAGACTATGCCTACGGTGACTACACTTTTAGTACGGACGAAGCAGACACCACAAACATAGAACAGCGACGGACCGACTTCATCGAGAACTGCATGTCCAGTGTGCCGGAAGAACTGAGAAAGCAACAAGGAAAGGCGCTCTATACTCCGGAACACATTTACGTCATTACCAACGAACGTACCTTCAGTGCAGCTTTCCACTACACTTTCTATCTGTGGAAAATGGGTGCTACCCTTGTAGGAATACCCAGCGGACAAGCCCCCAATACCTACATGGAACAAACCTTATTCCGGCTACCCTATACCGGTATGCAAGGCTCTATCTCCAACTCCATACAAATATGCTTTCCGGGCAAAGACCGGTGTGCCCACACACTTTATCCAGACTTGATGCCCACCTATCAGGATTACCAAAGATATAATTTCGATGTCCAAACTGAGATTCTGTATTTACTCGACAAGATTAAATCGGCTCCTCATTCTCATACGAACCCTGCGGGAAAGAATCAGAAGTAAAAACAAAGCCCCGTTTACAGATAAATTGCAAACGGGGCTCTATTTCCATATTTCAATAAAAAGACTACTTCACCACCTTGTTCGTTGCCGGGTCGGGGAAAATCACCGTCGGCTTGAACGACTTGGCTTCTTCAAAGTCCATCAGCGCGTAGGACATGATAATAACGATGTCATCAGGTTGCACCTTGCGGGCTGCCGCACCGTTCAGGCAAATTTTGCCAGAGCCACGCTCGCCCTTAATAATGTAGGTTTCAAAACGTTCACCGTTATTATTGTCGGCGATATACACCTTCTCGCCGGCAATCATGTTGGCGGCATCCATCAAATCTTCATCAATCGTAATGCTTCCCATATAGTTCAGGTTCGCTTCCGTGACGCGGGCACAATGGATTTTCGACTTCAACACTTCAATCATCATATCTTTATAAATTACGAATTACTAATTATAAATTACAAGGCAGCAGGCTCTTTGTACTTGATATTGTCAATCAGACGGACTTCCCCACAGAATACTGTGATGCAACCCACAGCATAAGAAGTTTCCTCCCAATCGGTAATCTTCTGTAAGGTATTGCCATCCACCAGCTCAAAGTATTCCAAACGCAATCCGGGGGCGGCTGCGATGGTGTCTTCCACAAACTTCTGTGTCTCAGCTACCGTATGTGAAGCTCCAAAGGTACGACTTTCAAATAAAGTCTGCGAAATTTTCAGTGCATTTTTACGTTCTTCGGCAGATAAACGGGCATTGCGACTGCTCAGAGCCAACCCGTCTTCCTCACGCACAATCGGACACCCTACAATTTCCAAAGGATACTTCATCTGGCAGACCATCTCGCGAATAATTGCCAGCTGCTGGAAATCTTTCTCGCCGAAGTAGGCACGATCCGGCTGCACAGCATCAAACAGTTTGCTCACAATCTGGCAGACACCGTTAAAATGTCCCGGACGGAATGCCCCTTCCATCACTGTGTCCAGCGGCGCATAGCTGAAACGGCGGGTATCCGGTTCCGGATACATCTCTTCCACTGAAGGTGCAAAGACAAATGCCGCTCCACACTCCTCCAGCAAACGGCAATCAGCCTCCGGCGTACGGGGATATTTCACTAAATCATTCTTGTCATTAAACTGGGTCGGATTTACAAAAACGCTTACTACGGCAGCGTCGTTTTCTGCCACACAACGTTTCACCAATGAGGCATGACCGGCATGCAAGGCACCCATCGTTGGCACCAGACCTACCTTCTTTCCTTGGGCTCTCAAAGCCGAAAGTCCGGCCTGCAAGTCCTTGATAGTATGTACTATTTCCATTTTAATTGGTTATATAATAACTTGGTTGTTCGCAAAAGCGGTGCAAAATAAACCATTATTTAGCATATAAAGAAGAAATATCGCAAATTAATGCAAAACTCAGTACACTTTCCGGCAATTCCAGAAGCAGCTGTCTCACTGAATAACAAGCAGTTAACAATTCATAAGGAATTATAGACGGGCTCCGTTTGCTTTATTGCCCGATTTTTTTTATATCTTTGCAGAATAATTGAGAACATTGTTATTATGACAAAGGCGAACAAGGTTTTATTTATAACCCAAGAAATTACCCCTTACGTTTCAGAATCCGAAATGTCCCTCGTAGGCAGAAACCTACCTCAGGCTATTCAAGAAAAAGGCAGAGAAATCAGAACGTTTATGCCCAAATGGGGAAATATCAACGAACGCAGAAACCAGCTGCATGAGGTGATACGACTCTCCGGCATGAACCTCATCATTGACGATACCGATCACCCGCTCATCATCAAGGTTGCCTCTATCCAGTCTGCACGTATGCAAGTATACTTCATCGACAACGATGACTACTTCCAGAACCGCTTGCAGGTAACAGACGAAAATGGTGAAGAGTATGAAGACAATGATGCCCGTGCCATCTTCTATGCCCGCGGCGTACTGGAAACGGTGAAGAAACTGCGTTGGTGTCCCGACATCATCCACTGCCACGGCTGGATGACCGCTTTAGCGCCTCTGTACATCAAAAAAGTCTATAAAGACGAACCTTCCTTCAGAGATGCCAAGGTCATATTTTCCCTTTATGAAGATGACTTCAAACAACCTTTCCACGCAGACTTCTCTAACAAGCTATTGTTGAAAGGCATCGCCAAGAAAGATATTGCAGGATTGAAGGAACCCATTGACTACACAGCACTTTGCAAACTGGCTGCTGACTTCTCCGACGGCATTATCCAGCAAAGCGAACACGTCAATGAGGAAGTACTGAACTATGCCCGCGAATCCGGAAAACCGGTATTGGAATATCAATCTCCCGAGAACTTTGCTGAAGCCTGCAATGACTTCTACGACAAGGTATGGGAAACAGAACAAAAATAAAATCGATTTAGACAGTTAAAACTATGAAAGTAAGATACCTGGGAACATTGCTTTTGGCAGTCCTGACTTTCTTTGGATGCGATGACAACACCGGAACATTAGGTCTGGGTATGTTGCCCGATTCTGACGGCATGTCAGCGCATACTACTACTTTTAATGTAACAACACGTTCATTTGCCGTTGATTCTGTATTTGCCAAAACGAGTACCGGCTATATAGGCAAGTTTTCCGACCCGGAATTCGGTTATTACGAAACAAGTTTCCTTACGGAGCTGAACTGTACGGAAAACTTCTCCCTTCCGGAAGTGTATAAAGTGACCGAACGGGACAGTGAAGGAAATCCAATCAAGGCAACTGGTACAATGACTGCCGACTCGGTAGTTTCAGTGCAACTTGCAGTCTATTATTCCAGTTGGTTCGGCGACTCCCTGAATGCATGCCGGATGAGTATCTATGAATTGGACAAGAAGCTGGACAAAAATCGCTATACCAATATCAATCCGGAAGAGTACTACAACAAGTACGACCCCAAGTCCCTGCTCGGACGTAAGGCTTATTCAGCTTTCGATACGTCTGTTCCGGACTCTGTGAGATTTGAAAAGGACAATAACGGTTATTACACTTTCTATCCCAATGTGACGTTCCCATTGGACAAGAAAACTTTCGGCGAAGACAGAATATTGAAGGTTTATCGCGAGCATCCCGAATACTTTAAAGACGCCGCAACTTTCATAGACAAGATTTTCAAAGGAGTATATGTAAAGAGCGATTACGGAGATGGAACCATCCTCTATGTGGATTATGTGGCTTTAAATATGCAATTCCGTTTCCACCACGTAAATGATACTACCGGTGTAGCACTGAAGAAAAAAGATGGTACAGACTCTTTGTTCTATAGCATGCAGACTGTATTTGCCTCTACCAAAGAGGTTATCCAGGCAAACCAGTTCATGAATTCTGATTTGATAAAGGAAAAGGCTGCCGAACCCCAACACACTTATATCAAATCTCCTGCCGGTATCTTCACCGAAGCTATCATGCCATACGATTCAATATACAACAAACTGACCAATGACACCCTGAATGCCGTGAAGCTGACTTTCACGAATTACAATATAAACAGTGACTACGAATATAGCATGAGTGCTCCCAATGACGTGCTGTTGATACGTAAACAGGACTTGAAGAGCTTCTTTGAAGAGAACAAAGTCAGGGATAATATTACCTCATTTACAACCACCCACAATGCATTTGCTACTAATCAATATGTATTCAGCAACATAGCCCGTTTGGTTACCACTTGCATCAACGAAAAACAAGCTGCCAAGAAAGCCGCCAAAGACAAAGCCGGCAGTTCTTGGAATGAGACAGAGTGGGAGAAAACTTGGAACAAAGAAAATGAAGACTGGGATAAGGTATTGCTGATTCCGGTTTCCATTACCTATGACAACAGTACAAGTAGTAGCGGTAACAAAACCATGACCGGTATCCAAAACGACCTTAAGCCGGGATATGCCAAACTAAAAGGCGGCCCGAAAGAGAATGCAAAAGGTGAAGTGGAATCTCCGCTGAAAATAGAAGTTACATACACCAGTTTCAACAAGTAACTGACAGATATTCCATAAAAAAGCCTTCCACTCATTGTTGAGCGGAAGGCTTTTTTGATTGATGGGACAAGCTGCCGATATTATTCAGCAGCCTTTTTAGTTGTTTTCTTTGCGGCAGGCTTTTTGGCAGGAGCCTTGGTCTTTGCCGGTTTTTCTGCGGCAGATTTAGCTGTAGCCTTGCTCTCTTTCTTTTCTGCAGCCTTTATCTTCTCTAACTTGGCCTGTGCTTTCTCCAATTCCTTATGCAGTTCCTCTATCTCGGCACCTTGGTTCTGGATAGTGGTCAGCAATGCATTCAGCTCTTCATTATCTATATCCACCGGATAGAGAGAATCGACACGTTTGATAAAGTCACCAAGAATATTCATATAATTGGTAAAAGCATCAAAAGGAGATTCATAAATGCCACGGTTCAAACCGACACCGCTTTGCTTGGTAGTCATGAAACGGAAGTTGTTACTTGCCTGCAGATAATCCCAGTCTTGCTTGATACGGCGGTCATCACAGAGATGGACACGTTCGGCAACACTATACAGCTTGTTGAATGCTTCACGCTGCATCACATTACCCAGCCAACAGCTGGTATCTCTTTCTTCGTCCACCCAAGACATCGGGTATGGAACATCCAACTGGGAAACAGATTTCAGTTTGGTAACGATTTCCGTCGGTGTGGAGAAAGTAATCCCCTTTTCCTTGGCACAGTATGGAAGAGCCTTCAGGAATTCCAGAATATTGGAAGACAACGGCTGTGCCATACCCAGAGCAGAGAGTTCCATAAAGACATTGATAACCTGCTCTTCCTGCGGCAGAGCGTCAATCCAGTTGATGTACTTGTCGGCAAACAAAGGATACTCGTTCCACTCGGAGTTGGAGAAGCGCAGGCTGATGTCGTCAGACAGCTTAAAATCACGCAACAGTAACTTCAAGTTAGGATTCATAGAGCAATGGTATACATAGTGCGGACTCTTCCAACCCAGAACATGCTTGGCTCCTTCCGTCAGCATGCCCTTGAATCCCAAAGCTGCCACCATCGCACCAATCTCGTCATTATAAATCAGACTGGAATTACGGAACACCTTCGGTGCCTTACCGAACATTTGCTTCATCTTAGCGCTCTGACGCATCACCTCTTCCTTGAAGCAATCCTCGTTGGCCAGAGAAGAAAGGCCATGGGAATAAGGCTCGGCAAGGAACTCACAGCAACCGGTATCATTCAGCTGGTGCAACAAGTCGATGACAGCCGGCGCATATATTTCCAACTGCTCCAGCGCAACCCCCGAAATGGAGAAAGCCACTTTAAACGCACCTCCGGAATTCTTCACCATTTCAATCAGGGTGTTCAATGCCGGGATATAAGAGCGTTCGGCTACATCATTGATACTGGTTTCATTGGCATAATCATCGTAGTAATAATGATCGGTACCTATATCAAAGAAACGGTAACGTTTCAGATGAATGATTTGATGTATTTCAAAATAAAGACAGATAGTTCTCATTTCTATTATTGTTTTTGTTATTTACCATAGTTTCTTAACACATCCTCGTAGAGGGCGCGGATTCTCAAACCTACTTTTTCCCACGTGATTCCATCCACTTCCTTCTTGCCTTCCTCCTGCAGATATTGGAAGAGAGCGGGATTGGTGCAGAGAGAATAAATGGCATCGGCCATTGCATGAATGTCCCAATAATCGGTCTTAATGACCTTATCAAGAATTTCACCGCATCCCGACTGCTTGGAAATGATGGAAGGAGTTCCACACTGCATGGCTTCCAGCGGAGCGATACCGAAAGGCTCGGAAACGGAAGGCATAACGAATACATCACTGTTCTTGTAAACCTCATATACCTGCTTTCCCTTCATGAAGCCCGGGAAGTGGAACCGGTCGGCAATGCCCCGCTCGGCCGCCAGATTAATCATGGCATCCATCATATCTCCCGAACCGGCCATCACAAAGCGGATGTTGCGGGCACGCTGCAATACCAGCGAAGCTGCTTCCACAAAGTATTCCGGCCCCTTCTGCATGGTGATACGGCCCAGGAATGTCACAATCTTTTCTTTGGAATGGTCGGGACGCGGAATGTCCTGGTATTCCTGCGAGAGAGGATAGACGGCATTGTGCATAGCAAACACCTTCTTGGGGTTCTGATGGTACTGCTCAATAACCGTGCGGCGGGTCAGTTCGGACACGCACATGATGCAGTCGGCATAATCCATACCGTTCTTCTCCATAGAATAGACGGTAGGATTGACTTTTCCGCGCGAACGGTCAAAGTCCGTAGCATGGACATGGATACAGAGCGGCTTTCCGCTCACCATCTTGGCATGCACTCCGGCAGGATACGTCAGCCAGTCGTGGGCATGAATAATATCAAATTCCTGCTGGCGAGCCACTACTCCGGCAATCACCGAGAAGTTGTTTATCTCTTCGTGCAGGTTGCCGGGATAACCGCCGGCAAAGTCCATGCAGCCTATGTCATTGACGTGCATATAAGAGAAATCCGAATAAATATGGTCGCGGAAAGAATAATAATCTTCCGGCGTCATGTTGCGCGTCAGCCTCGACTTCAAATAATTGTAATCGACATCACGCCACACGATAGGCACCTGGTTCATGCCCACTATCTTCAAGAAGTCCTCTTCTTCGCCCGTCGGCTTGGGCATGCAGAAAGTAGTTTCCACATCACCCTGCAAACTCAATCCCTTAGTTATTCCATAAGAAGCAACCGCAAGACCACCATATATTTTGGGAGGAAATTCCCATCCAAACATTAAAACTTTCATCTTCGTTCCTCCTTTTATAAATTATACTTAGACAATAACTTCAAGATACGCAGGATTTCCGCCGTATTCATGGCAAATGACACCGCCCCTCTTCCAACAAACGGAGGATTACCATCGAAGAGTTCGGGCAATGCGCCAATACAGTGGGAAGTCATTTCATCTTCCATACCGATGAGGTATCTCTCTACAAACGACACGCCACTCACTTTATAGATACGCAGATATGCTTCCATGTAGAAGCCCAGCAGCCATGGCCACGCTGTTCCCTGATGGTAGGCATAGTCTCTCTGTATCTGAGGGCCGACATAATTCGGATTGTATCCGCCACTCTTGGGGCTCAGTGTACGCAAGCCCTTCGGAGTCAACAGTTCTTTCGTCACAATATCGAGTACCTGTTTCTTTTGGGCCCTATCCAACGGAGAATAGTCAAAGGCAACGGTAAATATCATGTTGGGACGTACACTCCAGTCCATCATATAACCATCCACATAGTCAAACAGATAGCCATACTCATTGCGGAAGACATCTACAAAAGACTTTCCGGTGATTTCTGCCTGAGCGTCCAGTGTATCGGCAAGAATTTCATTGCCTCCCTCCCGAACCATATCGGCTACAAAACGCAGGGCATTGTACCATAGTGCATTCACTTCCACAATGTAGCCCGTACGCGGAATAACCGGGCGGCCATTGGCGGTAGAGTTCATCCAGGTAACCGCTTTCTCGGTGCCATTGGTATACAACAGTCCGTTTTCGTGCAGGAAGAGATTGTCATGCCTGCGTTCACGGATATAGCCAACAATCTCCTCAAGGAGATTACCGTACATCTGCCGGCAATTTTCACGCGAAGTCTCCTTGGCATACTGCTGTAAAGCCCAGACAGCCCACAGCAGCACATCCGGATGCTCCATCTCGTATATCTTATAAGAGGAAGGCTCTCCATTGATAAACTCACGGATAGCCTTTTCGGCTGTTTTCATCACGTCTTCAAATTCATCTTGCTCGCCTAAGGCCAAAGTAAGACCCGGCAGGGAGATGAACAAGTCACGGGCACGACACTTGAACCAGGGATAGCCTGCAAGCACATAATGCTCCTCGCCCTGCTTGTTGTGGAACTGGTGCGCCGAGTTTTTCAGACAGTGGTAGAAACTGTCACGCGGAGTGCGGTCGGCCACCTCGGACTCAAAAGTCTGCTTCAGCTTGCGGGGAGAAATCTCGGAGATACCGGCGGAGAAGACAACGCTTTCCCCTTTCTTTATATCCACTTCAAAATATCCCGGCACATAAAGGTCTTCGTTGAAGTCATATCCGCGTTCCTGTTCTTTGGGATACTCGATACCACGATACCAGTCAGGCTGGAAGTGGAACTCATTCTTTTTGTTGAGCTGCATGAACAACTCCGGATAACCGGGATACATGCAGGTTTTAATGCCATTCTCTACCAACTGGTAGTCGCGGCTTGCCTGCGCATTTTCGTGCGTGTACTCGCGCACACTGCGGAATGCCAGGAAAGGGCGGAAACGAAGTGTGGTTGCCGAATGGGCATCGACCAAGGTATAACGAATCAGAATCCGATTTTCATGGTGTACGAAAATCTTTTCCTTACGAAGGATGACGCCTCCTACACGATAGGTAGTTGTGGGGATATTTTCACAGTCGAACTCTCGGATATACTTGTGCCCGTTAGGACTGAAGTGGTTTCCTTGATACTTATGCAACCCCAGGTTGAACTCCGCACCGTGCTGAATTACAGTTTCATCCAAAGAAGACAGCAGCACATGGTTTTCATCATCGAGGTTGGGGACCGGTATCACCAACAGACCGTGATATTTGCGTGTGTTACAATCTACAATTGTTGTACAATGATAGGCTCCTGACCTATTCGTCCGCAATATCTCCCTTGGCAAAGATTCTTGCAGATTAATCATCAGGGTCTTGTCAAATCGTAAATAACTCATAGTTGTGCATTATTTAAAGGTTAATTATTTCGGTATATGCGCTACAAGCCATGTAGCGATGCCCAAAAATACGAATTAAAGCTTATAGGCAAAATAAAAAGTCAGTTTTTTTTCGGTTTTCGTCAAATATTCCGTAGTATTGTACAAAAATAACAATCACTGTACGAAATATGAAGCATGATATACGCAGAATGGCATTGGCGGCGGTTATACCCCTATTCTTGCTATTCATTTTATACATCTTGAAGTTTTTGGAGACAGGCATGGATTGGAACTTCACACGACTGGGAGTATATCCGCTGGAACAGCGGGGCGTGTTCGGAATTTTCGCACATCCACTGGTACACAGCAGTTTCAAGCATCTGTTCGCCAATACGATTCCACTCTTTTTCCTGATGTGGTGTCTGTTCTATTTCTACCGGCATATAGCCCCCTACATCTTCTTTGCCATTTGGATAGGATGCGGTGCGCTTACCTTTCTTATAGGGAAACCGGGATGGCATATCGGAGCCAGCGGCATCATATACGGACTGGCTTTCTTTCTGTTCTTCAGCGGCATTCTGCGCAAACATGTACCGCTTATCGCCATTTCACTGTTGATAACGTTCCTATATGGCGGCCTGGTATGGAATATGTTCCCACAATTTGCCAAAGCCACCACTTCCTGGGAAGGACACCTTAGCGGAGCCATAGCAGGCACGCTATGCGCCATAGGCTTTATGGGATACGGTCCCCAACGGCCCGATCCGTTTGCCGGAGAGGAAGACGAGGAGGAAGACGAAGATGAGGAAAACAATGAGGATGAGGACGATAAGAAGGAAGAGGAGAAGGATGAGGATTCGTCTACAAGGATTGAATAGCACGTTTAAGAAACAATAAAAAAAACAAAAAGAGGGGCAAAGAGTTTACAGTACACCTTGATAATATCTACTTTTGTTTCAAAACAAGAAGAAAAAGCATTATGAATACAATGTTTGATACATTACTGCAACTGCCACTCTTTCAAGGACTCGCACAAGAAGACTTTACCAATATCCTGGGGAAAGTCAAGCTGAGCTTTACAAAGCATAAAGCCGGCGAAGTTATCGTGAAAGCCGGTGACACATGCAGTCAACTGATATTCGTATTGAAAGGTGAAATCTCCTCATGTACTTCATCTGCGAATACATCATACAGCTTCACGGAATATTTTCAGGCACCTTACGTCATCGAGCCACAATCTCTGTTCGGGATGAGCACCTCCTACGTCTCAGCCTATACCGCCCAAACCGAGACCCACACAGTGAGCATCAGCAAGGCTTTCGTCATGAGCGAATTGTTCAAATATGACATATTCCGCCTGAATTACATGAATATCATCAGCAACCGCGCCCAAAGCCTGAACAGCCGTCTTTGGGCAGAAAGCACCGACAACCTTGAGAAACGTATCGGCAACTTTATCCTGACACATATCGAACGTCCGTCAGGCAGGAAAATACTGAAAATAAAAATGGAAGAATTGGCTCAGGTGGTCAATGATACCCGTATGGGAGTATCGAGAGCGTTGAACAGCATGCAGGAGAAAGGCCTGCTCGAACTGCACAGAGGCGAGATGATGATTCCCGACGCAAAAAAGCTCTTATAGGCCACCTGAACCGGAATTTCCTACAACACCTTGTCTATCGCTTTCTTTATCAAGGCTTCCATCACTTTATACCCTTCCAGAGTGGGGTGTACCCCATCCCGGGTATACGAGAAGTTCAAAGCCTTATTGTCGCCTTCCACCATCTCACTGTAATAGTCGACATAAGGAATCTTGTTTTCCTGGGCATACTTCCGGATTCTGGCATTCAGCTGCATTATCTTTTGCGGAGCATCCTTCACCGAAGGGTTCCAGCCAAAGGCAGCTGCAGGCAACACAGACGTCAAAATCACTTTTATCTTATTGCCCCGTGCCAGCTCTACCATAGACACTATATTTCCAAAAGTGTATTCTTCATTATAAGCGCCTGCATTTTCTGCAATGTCATTGGTACCTGCATTTATCACGACCAGCGCCGGAGCAAGCTTGATGACATCTTCGCGAAAACGGAGCAGGAAATGGGAAGAAGTCTGTCCGCCTATACCACGGCCCACATAACCGTTGTCTTCAAAGAAAGCGGCATCGTTTGCCACCCATCCTTCCGTGATGGAGTTGCCCATAAAAACCACCCGGTCCTTCTGTTTTCCCTTCCGTACCAGTTCCTTGTTTGCCTCTGCATAGCGTTTCAAATTTCCCCAGTCCTGCTTCTGTGCATCAGAGGCTACCCAGGGGATGCACAAAAAGACAGCAATCATACATAAAAGTTTCATTGTTCTATTCTTTGTTGTTTTGTTATAAAAAAAACAGCCCCACCGTTTTTAAGGTGAGGCTATCATTATCATTGGTCAATCTCACTCCCACTCGATAGTCGCATTGGGTTTCGGAGACATATCATAACAAACGCGATTGACGGTTTTCACTTCCTTGAGAATACGGTCGGTAATCTTCATTAGGATGGGCCAGTCCACCGGCTCGATGGTTGCGGTCATGGCGTCCACCGTATTGACGGCGCGGATAATGACGGGCCAGTCGAAAGAACGTGCATTGTCGCGTACACCCACAGATTTGAAATCGGGCACCACAGTGAAATACTGCCATACCTTCTTATCCAGGCCTGCCAGTTGGAATTCCTCACGCAGAATGGCATCCGACTCGCGTACAGCCTCCAAGCGGTCGCGGGTAATGGCTCCCAGACAACGTACTCCCAATCCGGGACCGGGGAACGGCTGACGGTAAACCATCTCGTACGGCAATCCAAGCTCTACACCGCATGCACGCACCTCGTCCTTGAACAGTTGGCGCAACGGCTCCACCAATTCAAACTGCAAATCCTCGGGCAGACCGCCCACGTTGTGATGGGACTTCACCATCTTGGCTGTCTTTGTGCCACTCTCTACAATATCGGGATAGATGGTACCTTGTCCCAGGAAGTCGATGCCGTCCAATTTACGGGCTTCTTCCTCAAAGACGCGGATAAACTCGCCGCCGATAATCTTGCGCTTCTGTTCGGGGTCGGCAACGTTTTCCAACTTGGAGAGGAAACGGTCTGTGGCATCCACATATATCAAGTTAGCTTTCAGCTCCTTGCCAAAGATTTCCACCACGGCTTCCGATTCGCCCTTACGCATCAGCCCGTGGTTCACGTGTACGCAAACCAGCTTGTCGCCGATGGCTTTCAGCAGCAAAGCGGCCACTACGGAGCTATCCACACCACCGGACAGTGCCAGCAGCACCTTACGGTCGCCCACCTGACGACGTATCAACTCCACCTGGTCGTTGACGAAATTCGTCATGTTCCAGTTCGCCTCAGCCTTGCAAGTATCGAATACGAAAGATTTCACAGCCTCCTTGATGGCTTCCACATCATCCGTAAACTGCGGCAGCTTCACTTCGCACAGCGCCTTGTCGTGTCCGGCAGCCATTACGGGGAATCCTGCTTCATAAATCTCGGGCAACACGTCGATGGACACCCCGTCAACCACATTGTTGGGGCCACCGTTGATGATGATACCTTTCACATTCGGCAAAGCCTTCAGTTCGGCAGCGGTAATGTCGTGCGGGTAGATTTCACTATATACTCCCAACGCACGAATCGCTCTGGCAAGCACTGTGTTTTCGTGACTTCCCAAATCCAGAATCACAATCATATCCTGCTTCATTCTTCTATATTGTTTTTTAAGTTAATAATTTCAGTCGGTCTTATTCCCATTCTATTGTGCTGGGTGGTTTTGAAGAGATGTCATAGGTTACGCGGTTCACACCTTTCACCTTATTGATAATGTCGTTGGACACCTTGCCTAGAAATTCGTAGGGCAGATGCGCCCAGTCGGCGGTCATGGCATCGGTGGAAGTAACGGCACGCAAGGCAACGGCACGTTCATAGGTACGCTCGTCGCCCATCACGCCCACACTCTGTACGGGCAGAAGAATGACACCCGCCTGCCAGACCTGATGGTAGAGCGATGTCTCGTTGCCGTCGGCATCCTGCACTTTCCAGTCGCGCAAGCTCCGGATGAAAATATCGTCGGCTTCCTGCAGGGTCTGTACTTTCTCCCGTGTTATATCCCCCAGGATGCGGACAGCCAGTCCCGGACCGGGGAAAGGATGACGGGTAATCAGATGTTCGGGCATTCCCAATTCGCGTCCCACGCGGCGGACTTCGTCCTTGAACAGCCACTGCAACGGCTCGCACAGACGGAGGTTCATCTCCTCGGGCAGACCGCCCACATTGTGATGGCTCTTGATGGTCTTGCCCGTAATGTTCAGGCTCTCGATGCGGTCGGGATAAATGGTGCCTTGCGCCAACCAGCGGGCATCGGTTATCTTGTGCGCTTCGGCATCGAAGACCTCGATAAAATCGCGGCCGATGATTTTACGTTTCTGCTCAGGCTCGGTCACTCCCTCCAAATCCTTGAAGAACTTCTCACTGGCATCCACGCCAATCACGTTCAGCCCCAGACACTCGTAGTCGTGCATCACATTCCTGAACTCATTCTTACGAAGCAGCCCGTGGTCCACAAAGATACAGGTCAGGTTCTTGCCGATGGCACGATGCAGCAGCACGGCGGCTACCGAAGAATCCACACCGCCACTCAGTCCCAGGATAACGCGGTCGTTGCCAAGCTGCTCCTTCAGTTCGGCCACAGTAGTATCTACAAACGAGGCGGCGCTCCAGCTCTGGCTGCAACCGCAAACGTCTACCACGAAGTTGCGCAGCATCTGCGTACCGTCCTCGCTGTGGAACACTTCCGGATGGAACTGCACACCCCACATCTTCTCACCCGTCACCTGGTAAGCGGCAATCGCCACCTTGTCCGTAGAAGCTATAGTCTTGAAGTTATCGGGAATGGCGGTAATCGTGTCTCCGTGGCTCATCCACACCTGGCTATTTTCCCTTACCCCCTTGAAAAGGACGTTCTCCGAATCGAAGGAACCGAGATGGGCACGTCCGTACTCGCGAGTACCGGCGGGTTCCACCCGTCCACCGTTGCTGTAGGAGATAAACTGCGCACCGTAGCAGATACCCAGAATGGGGTATTTCCCACGAATCCCGCTCAAATCTACCTTGAATGCACTCTTATCATAAACAGAAAAGGGGCTACCCGAAAGGATAACTCCTTTTACACTCTCATCTCCGTGTGGAAATTTGTTGTAAGGTACAATCTCGCAATAGACATTCAGTTCGCGCAGCCGGCGGCCGATGAGCTGCGTGGTTTGCGAACCGAAATCAAGAATAATAATCTTCTCTTGCATATAAATCCGTATAGACTTTAATAAATGATTTGCAAAAGTAGAAAAAGTAAAGGAATTATCAGGGATAATGTGACAGAAAAACGTTTTTTTTCAAAAAACAGCTTTAAATTCAGGCTAGAACTATCCACAAGGATACTAAAAGCTATTCTTACCACAACCGTGCTGTTTTCTTACCACAGCTATGCAACTTGCTTACCACAGCAATGTTATTTTCTTACCACAGCTGTGGTAAGATTACTGCTTAGTATAAAAAGGGACAGTTTCCGGCGGTACCGGGGAGAGTTAAATGCATTAGGGGATGTATCAAAAGCCATGAACGCTTTCATCATGTTATAATATTAGGCGCGGATTACGCGGAATAACGCGGATTCAGTAAAATAAATCCGTGAAATCCACGTAATCCGCGCCTAAAAAAAGCGTCAAGAGGGTTTTGACATCCCCTATGAAGTTCCGCTTCGATATTACTTTTCTTTCAGCAAATCACGGATTTCGGTCAGCAGCACCTCTTCCTTGCTCGGGGTAGGGGGAGCCGGAGGAGCGGCAGGCGCCTCTTCTTTCTTCTTTTCAGTCAGCTTGGTCAACAACTTTATGAACATGAAGATAGAGAATGCTATAATCAGGAAGTCGAAGGTGACCTGCAAGAAATTACCGTAATTCAGGGTCACGGCAGCAATTTCTTTTCCGTCCACCATTTCGGCAGGTTTCAGCACCCACTTCAAGTCTGTAAAGTTGACACCGCCCACCAGTAGCCCGATAGGAGGCATAATCACATCTGCCACGATGGAAGAGACAATTTTTCCAAACGCACCGCCGATAATCACACCGACAGCCATGTCTATCACGTTGCCTTTCATGGCAAAAGCCTTAAATTCCTGTAAAAATGAACTTTTTCCCATCTTTTCAATTATTTAATTATGATTTTGGCTACGAATATAAAAACATTTTCTTACTTTTGCACCGCAATTCGATAAAGAAATGCAATTTATAGGCGAAAGTTTATTTTTAAACATTATAAAACCCTTAAAAGTTTAAACAAAATGATTAAAGTAGGTATTAATGGATTCGGACGTATCGGACGTTTCGTTTTCCGCGCTGCAATGAAAAGAAACGATATTCAAATCGTAGGTATCAACGACCTTTGCCCGGTAGATTACTTGGCTTACATGCTGAAGTATGACACTATGCACGGCCAGTTCGACGGTACTATCGAAGCTGATGTTGAAAACAGCAAATTGATCGTTAACGGTCAGGCTATCCGCATCACTGCAGAAAGAAACCCGGCTGACTTGAAATGGAACGAAGTAGAAGCTGAATACGTTGTTGAGTCTACTGGCTTGTTCCTGAGCAAGGACAAAGCTCAAGCTCACATCGAAGCTGGCGCAAAATATGTTGTAATGTCTGCTCCTTCTAAGGACGACACTCCGATGTTCGTTTGCGGTGTTAACGAAAAGACTTACGTTAAGGGTACTCAATTCGTATCTAACGCTTCTTGTACTACCAACTGCTTGGCTCCTATCGCTAAGGTATTGAACGACAAATGGGGTATCACTGACGGTTTGATGACTACTGTTCACTCTACAACTGCTACTCAGAAGACAGTTGACGGTCCTTCTATGAAAGACTGGAGAGGTGGTCGTGCTGCTTCTGGCAACATCATCCCTTCTTCTACTGGTGCTGCTAAAGCTGTAGGTAAAGTAATCCCTGCATTGAACGGCAAATTGACTGGTATGTCTATGCGTGTTCCGACTTTGGACGTATCTGTAGTTGACTTGACAGTTAACTTGGCTAAGCCCGCTACTTACGCTGAAATCTGCGCTGCCATGAAGGAAGCTTCTGAAGGCGAATTGAAGGGTGTTCTGGGTTACACTGAAGATGCAGTTGTTTCTTCTGACTTCTTGGGTGACACTCGCACTTCTATCTTCGACGCTAAGGCTGGTATCGCTTTGACTGATACTTTCGTTAAGGTTGTATCTTGGTATGATAACGAAATCGGTTATTCTAACAAGGTTCTTGACTTGATTGCTCACATGGCATCAGTTAACTGCTAATATACAGTTAGAAAATAATAAAAAATAGGTGACTTCTGCAGAAGTCGCCTATTTTTTTTGCAATTTTGCAGCTAGTTCGTTTTTTATCAGACCCTTTAAACATGATGAAGATTATACTAACTCTAATATTGCTTTGCTTTATGAACACTATATCGTCTCAAAATCCTTTTTTTGAAACATACTCCACGCTGCACAGCACTGTCCCGTTCGACAAGATTAAGACCGGAGATTACGTACCCGCCATCCGCGAAGGCATCCGCCGCCAAAATGCGGAAATAGAGGCCATCATCCGCAATCCGGAAGTCCCGACATTTGCCAACACAGTGTTGGCCTACGAGAAGTCCGGTGAGATGCTCCACCGTGTCAGCACTGTATTCGGCAATCTGCTCAGTGCCGAAACGGACGATGACCTACAGGAACTGGCCAAAGAAATCATGCCGATGATGAGCGAGCATGAAAACAACATCAGCCTGAACGAAGAGCTGTTTGCACGTATCAAAGCTGTTTACGAACAGCAAGACAAAGAAACATTGAGCCCGGAACAGCACAAACTGCTGGAAGACATTTATAACGGCTTTGTACGCAACGGTGCCAACCTCCTGGGAGAAGATAAGGAGAAATACCGGGCTTTATGCAAAGAGCTCAGCCTGCTGACGCTGCAGTTCAGCGAAAACAACCTGAAAGAAACGAACGACTACAAGCTTGTCATCACCGACAAGTCACAACTGGCCGGGCTGCCCGAGAGCGCGGTAGAAGCCGCTGCAGAGACAGCCGGGGAAAAAGGCGTCGAAGGTTGGGTATTCACCCTGCAGGCTCCCAGCTATGGCCCTTTTCTGACCTACGCAGACAGCCGTGACCTGCGCCGTGAGCTATATATGACCTACAATACGAAGTGTACGCATGACAACGCCAGCAATAACCTGGAAATTGTAAAGAAACTGGCCAATGTCCGTATGGAGATTGCCCAACTCCTAGGCTATGACAACTTCGCCGAATACAACCTCCAGGAGCGCATGGCACAAAACAGTGAGTCCGTGTATAAGCTGCTGGACCAACTGCTGGAGGCTTACACGCCTACCGCCAAACAAGAATATGCAGAAGTGCAAGCCCTGGCACGCCAAGCGGAAGGAGAAGACTTCGTCCTGATGCCGTGGGACTGGGCGTACTATTCCCATAAACTGAAAGACCGGAAGTTCAATATCGACGATGAGCTGCTCCGCCCTTACTTTGAGCTGAACAACGTGAAGCAAGGCGTATTCGGCCTGGCAACCAGGCTGTATGGCATCACCTTCAAGAAGAATCCGGATATTCCCGTTTATCATAAGGATGTGGATGCCTACGAAGTCTTCGACAAAGACGGGAAATTCCTTGCCGTGTTCTATACCGACTTCCACCCCAGAGCAGGCAAGCGCTCGGGAGCCTGGATGACCAGCTACAAGGAACAGTGGATTGACGAAAAGACCGGTGAGAACAGCCGTCCCCACATATCCATTGTGATGAACTTCACCAAACCGACACAGGACAAACCTGCTTTGTTGACCTTCGGCGAGGTAGAAACCTTCCTGCACGAATTCGGACACAGCCTGCATGGTATGTTTGCCAATTCCACCTACGGAAGCCTAAGCGGGACCAATGTGTATTGGGACTTTGTGGAACTCCCCTCCCAATTCATGGAGAACTTTGCCATCGAAAAGGAATTCCTGCATACGTTTGCCCGCCATTACCAAACCGGAGAACTGATACCGGACGAACTGGTACAGCGCATTGTGGATTCCTCCAACTTCAACGCGGCATACGCCTGCCTCCGCCAGGTTAGCTTCGGCCTGCTCGATATGGCTTGGTACACACGTAACGCCCCGTTTGAAGGTGACGTGAAAGCCTATGAAAAGAAGGCTTGGGAAAAAGCACAGATTCTGCCTTCTGTGGCAGAAACCTGCATGAGCACACAATTCTCCCATATCTTTGCCGGAGGATATTCTGCCGGATACTATAGTTATAAATGGGCAGAGGTGCTGGATGCAGATGCTTTCTCGCTATTCAAGCAGACGGGCATCTTCAACCCGGAGACTGCCGCCTCCTTCCGAGAGAATATCCTTTCCAAAGGCGGAACGGAACATCCGATGACGCTCTATAAACGCTTCCGCGGACAAGAGCCTACAATCGACGCATTATTAATCAGAAATGGAATAAAGAAATGAAGAGACTTATAAGGAACATCTTTTGCATGTTGCTCATGTTTTCGCTGCTCCCCCTGCTAAGCGGTTGCGACAACGAGGACGATGTTATCGGAATATTCACCGGGAAGACATGGAAGCTCAGCCGACTCACCAATAAAGGCAGCAATGCCCAATTCTATCCAAACCTTTGGAACAACAATGAGGAAGAGATGAAGAAGAGTCTGGACAAGCTATATAATCAGAAAAGCACCTTCACCCTCAATTTTGAAGGTACTGAACTGGATGGAGAACTGATGGGCACCACCGTCAACGGACAAGGCATCAACTCAAGCGTCAACGGCACTTGGAAAGCCGACGGAGCTTCAGGCTCGCTCAGCATCAGTGTGAAGGTTACGGGGGCTGCAGAAAGCGATGCACTGGCCAAGGCATTCATCTCCGGATTGCAAAACGTGTACAAGTATGAAGGGGATGCCAATTCACTGACCCTCTATTTTAAAGATGGACCGACAACCAGAGTCATGGGATTCACCCCGCAACGATAAAGCATAAATATGATGGACGATTCTACAAAAGACAAACAAGAAGCATTGGATAGGCGTTATATACGTATGGCAAGCATTTGGGCCGAAAATTCGTATTGCCAACGCCGCCAGGTCGGTGCACTGATTGTAAAAGACAAGATGATTATCTCTGACGGCTACAACGGTACCCCTTCCGGTTTTGAGAATGTATGCGAAGATGAGAATAACGTCACCAAACCATACGTGCTCCATGCCGAAGCAAACGCCATTACCAAAATAGCCCGTTCAAACAACAGCAGTAACGGTGCCACCATGTACGTCACTGCCTCCCCCTGCATAGAATGCTCCAAACTGATTATCCAGGCAGGCATCAAACGGGTAGTCTACTCCGAGAAATACCGCCTGGAAGATGGTATCGAACTTTTGAAACGGGCAGGCATCGAGGTAGTGTTTATTTCAATGGATAATGAAAAGTTGAAAATGGAAAGTTGAAAGTTGCATGCGCAGCCAAATAGTAAATTGTAAATAGTCTAATAGTAAATAAACATCATGAGTACAAAAAATACTTCCCGCTTTATGCCGCTCATCATCGCAATCAGCGTAGTCGCGGGAATCCTTATCGGAACGTTTTATGCCAGGCATTTTGCCGGTAATAAACTGGGAATCATCAATAGCTCGTCCAACAAGCTGAATGCCTTGCTGCGTGTTATTGATGACCAGTATGTGGATACCGTCAACATGACCGATTTGGTAGAGAAGGCCATGCCGCAGATATTGGCGGAACTCGACCCCCACTCCACCTACATCCCCGCACAGAAGCTGGAAGAGGTAAACTCCGAACTTGAAGGCAGCTTCAGCGGTATAGGTATCCAGTTCACCATTCAAGAAGACACGATACACGTAAACAGCGTGATTCCCGGCGGACCGTCCGAGAAAGTGGGCCTGATGGCAGGCGACCGCATTGTAATGGTCAACGACAGTCTGTTTGCAGGCAAAGGCCTGACAAACGAAAAGGCCATGCGCAACCTGAAAGGTCCGAAAGGAAGCCAAGTGAAGTTAGGCGTCAAGCGTGCCACGGAAAAGGAGTTGCTCGACTTCACCATCACACGCGGTGACATCCCACAAAACACCATTGATGCAGCCTATATGCTTGATGATGACTATGGCTATATACAAATCAGCAAATTCGGACGTACCACACACGTGGAGCTGCTGAATGCGATTGCCCAACTGAGCCACGAGAAGTGCAAAGGCCTGATTATCGACCTGCGCGACAATACCGGAGGATACATGGAAGCCGCCACACGCATGGTGAACGAATTCCTGCCGGAAGGGAAGTTGATTGTATATACCCACGGCCGCAAATATCCCCGCATGGAGGAATATGCCAACGGTACCGGCAGTTGCCAGAAGCTGCCGCTGGTAGTATTGGTGAACGAAGGTTCAGCTTCTGCCAGTGAAATCTTTGCAGGAGCCATTCAGGACAATGATCGCGGAACAATCGTAGGACGCCGTTCCTTCGGTAAGGGACTGGTACAGCAGCCTATCGATTTTAGTGACGGTTCTGCCATCCGCCTGACCATTGCCCGTTATTACACCCCATCGGGCCGTTGCATCCAGCGCCCCTACGAGAACGGCAAGGACAGCAAATACGAAATGGACTGGATTACCCGTTACGAACACGGCGAGTTCTTCTCCAAAGACAGCATCAAACTGGACGAAAACCTGCGTTACTCTACCGGTTTGGGCAGACCCGTATACGGCGGCGGTGGCATTATGCCGGACGTATTCGTTCCGCAAGACACAACCGGAGTATCTTCTTACCTGATAGAAGTAAGCAACAAGGGACTGATTCTGCAATTCAGCTTCCAGTATACCGACCGCAACCGTGCGAAATTGAGTGAATACGACAATGAAGAAGATTTGTTGAAGTACCTTCGCCACCAAGGTATCGTGGAGCAGTTTGTACGTTTTGCAGACTCCAAGGGAGTAAAGCGACGCAACCTGCTTATACACAAGTCTTACAAGCTACTGGAAAGAAGTCTTTACGGCAACATTATCTATAACATACTGGGAAGGGAGCAATACATCCGCTACATCAACCAGAGCGATGCTACCGTCAAGAAGGCATTGGATATTCTGGAACGTGGCGAGGCATTCCCCAAAGCCCCGGAAGCGACACCAATCATAGAGGATACAAAAGATGATGGAAAGGAAAAAAGAACTGCGCAGGCAGGTAGCTTTGTTGAAGACCCGACACAGCTCTTCCACTACGCGTCAGTCTGCTGAAATACTTGCCGCCCTCGAGGCACATCCTGCTTTCAGGGCGGCAACAACCGTACTGCTTTACCACTCTCTCAAAGACGAAGTGGACACACACGAATTTATCCGGAAGTGGAGCCGCGAAAAGCGGATACTGCTTCCGGTAGTTGTAGGTGACGACCTGGAACTGCGGCTGTACACCGGACCCGAAGACTTGAAACCTGGCGCATACGGCATCGAAGAACCAACCGGCGAGCTATTTACCGACTATGCAGACATAGACTTCATAGCGGTTCCCGGCGTGGCATTCGACCGTAACGGCAACCGTCTGGGGCGCGGTAAAGGTTACTACGACCGACTTCTGCCCCGCATCCCATCAGCCTACAAAGCCGGCATCTGTTTCCCGTTTCAACTCGTAGAAGAAGTTCCTGCGGAACCGTTTGATATACGCATGGATGAAATCATAACGCAATGAAAACTAATTATCATACACACACCACACGCTGCATGCATGCCACCGGAAATGACGAAGACTATGTGCTCAGCGCCATCAAAGGCGGTTACCGGATACTCGGATTTTCGGATCACACTCCCTGGAAATACCGTACTGACTACGTAGCCGACATGCGGATGCTCCCCGAAGAGCTCCCCGGCTACGTGGAGAGTCTCAAGACGCTCCGTGAGAAATACCACGACCAGATAGACATCAGAATAGGACTTGAATGTGAATACTTCCCCCAATATATCCATTGGCTGAAAGAACAAATCAAGAAGTACCAACTGGACTATATCATCTTCGGAAACCATCACTACCACACCGATGAAAAGTTCCCCTACTTCGGCCATCATACGGACAGCCGCGACATGCTCGAACTTTACGAAGAGAGCGCTATCGAAGGTATGGAAAGCGGATTATTCTCCTGCCTAGCCCATCCGGACTTGTTCATGCGCTCCTATCCGAAGTTCGACCACCATTGCACTACCATAAGCCGGCACATCTGCCGTACTGCTGCACGCCTGAATGTCCCGTTGGAATACAATATAGGCTATGTAGCCTACAATGAAGCGCACGGCTTATCCACCTACCCGTGCCCGGAGTTCTGGCGAATCGCTGCCAATGAAGGCTGTACAGCTATCATCGGACTGGATGCGCATGACAACAAGGATTTGGAAACTCCGATGTATTATGACCGGGCAGTCCGGGAATTAAAGGAACTGAAGATTGAAAGAATAGATGAGCTGAGGATGCTCATCTGAATATGATATTCGTTATGACCTGGGCCCCCACATGACGATTCAAGTTGCGCACCAGCAACTCGCGCCCCATCATCAGTTCCTGGCGCAAAGCAGCAGAAGTGAGGTGCACATAAAGCACCTGGTTCTTTATATAAAGTTCACGGGTGTAGGAGGCAATGGTAGGCCCCAGCACTTCGGGCCACGCACTGATAAGCCGCCGTTCATTCAGCGGAGACTCCAGACTTTCCTGCCTGAGGTAATGACGGATAAGTTCACCTATCTGTTCGGCATTATTGCGCTTCATGCCTCTTCCTCCTTCATTTCGGCAACCGTTCCCTGCTCCACACGGAACATCTTATAATCACTGCCCACTTTATGCAGAATACGGTCCAGGTGTTCGCGGTTGGTATCGGTTATAAAAATCTGTCCAAAACTGTCGCCTGCCACCAACTTGATGATTTGCTCCACACGCGAGGCATCCAGCTTGTCAAAGATATCGTCCAACAACAACAAGGGAACAGTGGTCCCGGTACGTTTCAGGAAATCAAACTGTGCCAGCTTCAACGCTACCAGATAAGTCTTGTTCTGTCCCTGCGACCCTTCACGCTTGATGGGGAAATCTCCCAAAAGCATATTCAGCTCGTCCTTGTGCACACCGCGCAACGAATAGCCCATAATCTGGTCGCGAGCACGGCTTTCCTTCAGCACTTCCAGCAAAGAGGCATCGCGGGCATGAGAGTCATAGCTTAATCCCACCTTCTCCCTATCTTGCGAAATGAATGAATAGAAAGACTGGAAAATAGGAATAAACTCACGGATAAAGGCCTCACGTTTGCGGAACACCACTTCACCGGCTTGTGCCATCATCTCCTCCCAGACCAGAAAGAGCTCTTCCTCCACCGGCTGTTCACTCTTCAGTAAGGTATTCCGCTGCACCAAAGCTTTATTGTATCGTATCAAAGCATCCAGATACTCTTTGTCGTACTGCGAGATAACCACATCCATAAAACGTCGGCGTTCATCACTGCCTCCTGCTATCAACTCCGAATCGGCAGGCGAGACCATGACCAAAGGCAGGAAGCCGATATGGTCCGACAAACGCGTATACTCCTTCTTGTTTCGCTTGAACTGTTTCTTCTGGCGCCTCTTCATACCACAGTAGATTTCCTCAGGAGTCCCATCGGCAGCCTCATAAAACCCTTGAATAACAAAGAAGTCGGCATCATGGCAGATATTCTGGGAATCAATGGGATTACCGGCACTTTTACAGAAAGACAAAAAATACACCGCATCCAGCAGGTTCGTTTTCCCCATGCCGTTCTGTCCGAAAAAGCAGTTTAACTTGGGCGAGAATGAAAGCTCCACCTGCTCCAAGTTCTTATAATTGAGTATAGATATACGTTTCAGTATCATTATAGTAACGATGAGTTCGGTTACAAAGATAATGCAAAACCGAAAGCAGTACAAAATAAGCCTGCTTATTTTTAATACAGAGGTGAAGCCCGGCTTATTGAAAAGTAGAAATAATTTCGGTGTTTTCTGATACAAAACAAAAAAAGATGCCGCTAAATTTCGTTGATAGCTATAAAAAACTTACTTTTGCGGGTCGAAATAGATAAATAAGAATAATAACAAAAAGATTATATAAAAATGGCAGAACAAAAAAAGACGAATGAAGCCTTAAACGTGGAGGATGCACTGACACAATCGGAGGCCTTTTTCATTAAGAACAAAAAAGCAATCATCGGCGCTGTAGTAGCAGTAATCATCATCATTGCCGGTGTAGTGATGTACAAGAACCTTTATGCAGACCCCCGTGAAGAAAAAGCACAAGCTGCCTTATTCAAAGGGCAAGAATACTTCGAAGCAGACGCTTATGCACAAGCACTGAACGGTGATAGCATCGGTTTTGCCGGATTTGTAAAAGTGGCAGACGAATACAGCGGCACAAAAGCAGCCAATCTTGCAAAAGCTTATATGGGTCTCTGCTATGCACACCTCGGCAAATATGACGAAGCAGTGAAAGCATTGGACAGCTTTGACGGAGACGACCAAATGGTAGCTCCTGCCATGAAAGGTGCTATGGGTAACTGCTATGCGCAGCTCGGCCAACTGGACAAAGCCGCTTCCATGCTGCTGAAAGCCGCCAACGCAGCCGACAACAACTCCCTCAGCCCCATCTACCTGCTGCAAGCCGGAGAAATCCTGGTAAAGCAAGGTAAGTATGACGATGCAATTCAGGCGTATACCACTATCAAGGATAAATACTTCCGTTCATACCAGGCAATGGATATCGACAAGTATATCGAACAAGCCAAACTGTTGAAGAAGTAATATACCTTATTATAAAGACATCTCAGGCACGGATTACACGGAAAACACGGAAAGACACAATAGCCGTGAATCCATGTAGTCCGTGCCTCTTTTATCTCCCCTCTCCCTTTAATTTTCAATTATTAATTTTTAATTCTTAATTCCTTATTTATGGCAACAGCTTATCACAATCTTTCAGACTACGATTTCAGTTCTGTACCCAGCGCGGAAAAAATGAAATTCGGCATCGTTGTATCTGAGTGGAATTATAATATTACCGGCGCTCTCCTAAAAGGTGCCATAGACACCTTAAAAAAACATGGAGCCAAAGATGAAAATATTCTGGTAAAAACAGTACCCGGCAGTTTTGAACTGACTTTCGGCGCCAACCAACTTATCGAATACAGCGAAGTCGATGCAGTTATTGCAATTGGTTGTGTAGTCAGAGGAGATACTCCACATTTTGACTATGTTTGCATGGGTGCTACCCAAGGAATTACCCAATTAAACGCAAGTGGCGATGTACCAGTAATTTACGGATTAATTACTACCAATACTATGGAGCAAGCAGAAGACCGCGCCGGTGGCAAGCTGGGTAATAAAGGAGACGAATGTGCAATTACTGCAATAAAAATGATAGATTTTGCTTGGAGTTTACAAAAATAGTCGTATCTTTGCACCGCAATTGAGAAACAAACCTACTCAATGAGAGAATTGAGATAGAATCTTAAGTGCAAAAGGGCAAATACCAGAGTGGCCAAATGGGGCAGACTGTAAATCTGCTGGCTTACGCCTTCGGTGGTTCGAATCCATCTTTGCCCACAAAAAATTGCGGAAGTAGCTCAGTTGATAGAGCATTAGCCTTCCAAGCTGAGGGTCGCGGGTTTGAGCCCCGTCTTCCGCTCTTCTGAAAATCAGATAGTTATCGCAAGATTTCTATCTGATTTTTGTTTTTAGAGAATGCTGAATTTAGTGTGGTTTAACCGAGTGAGTTAAACCAGGAAGTCAACCGAATGACGCAAAGCACAAATTCATGGTTATTTAAATAAGATATTTCTGAGAATATCATCTAACCACGGCTCTTTCATCTTTTCCACAAAAACATCATTCTTTAGTTGAAAAGCCTTTTTGTAAACACTCTGCATTTTCAAATTATAGCGCACCGTATCATAGCGGACTACTGACTGGTAAAATCCGGTATCAACAGCGACAATTTCATTTTCTATTCTCAATGTATCCTCAGCTGTATCGGAAACTCTTCCAGTCTCCATCTGTGCGAATGAAATGCAGCTACCTCCGATTAGAGCCAATAATGTTACCAATATTTTATTCATACGCTACTGTTTTCTACAAAGATACAATATTCAAAGAACAAACATCTCTTTTACAAAAAAAATTCCATTATACCATAAACGCTTATAAGGCAACGCACACATTTGTATATCAAAGTTCAGTTTTAGTTAATAAAATTATGTAAGTTTGTAAACGAATAAAAAGCTCCCCTCCAATGAACAACATCATTCATAAAATCAGGCAGATTTATCCGGTTTCCGAAGAAGCTCTTCAGGCATTGCTGATGAATATGCAGGTAAGACACTACCCTAAAGGAACTTATATAGTACAAGCAGGAGTGACAGACCGTTTGGTTTATTTCATTGAGGAAGGGGTCACCCGTTCCGTATTTCATCACGACGGACAAGATACCACCACTTGGTTCAGCCAGGAAGGTGATGTAACCTTCGGAATGGATTCACTGTACTATCAGCAGCCGTCAGTAGAAAGCATTGAAACTCTTTCGGACTGCAAAATCTACGTCATCCACATAGACAAGTTAAATGCTCTCTACGAAACATATATTGATATAGCCAACTGGGGCAGAATACTGCATCAGAACGTAAACAAAGAGCTCAGTCATATGTTTGTGGAAAGGCTCCAACTGCCTCCCAAAGAGCGGTATGAACAATTTAACCGCCGTTACCCCAGACTGATAAATCGGGTGAAGCTAAAATATGTGGCAGCCTTCCTGGGTATTTCCATCTATACTCTCAGCCGGGTACGCGCAAAAAAATAGAAGATTGCCGTTCTTTTTTGCTTTTAAGCAAAAGAACTTCGCTTCGCATGGCGTATCTTTGAGATCCGAAAACATTAACCAAACAACAGAAAAAAAACAGATGTCACACATTTCATCTTCTGCCTTTTCAGACACCAAAGCACATTATGACCTTCTCGACGGGCTCCGTGGCGTAGCAGCCTTGATGGTTATATGGTATCATATATTCGAAGGCTATGCTTTTGCCGGTGGTAGCATTATCGAAACCTTCAACCACGGCTATTTAGCTGTAGATTTCTTCTTTATACTATCGGGATTCGTTATCGGGTATGCTTATGACGACCGTTGGGGCAGGAACCTCACAATGAAAAACTTCTTTAAACGGCGCCTGATACGTCTCCATCCGATGGTCATTATGGGAGCTGTCCTGGGTGCCATTACTTTCTGTCTTCAAGGATGCGTACAATGGGACGGAACACATATTGCCCTCTCCATGATTATGCTGTCCCTTCTTTGCACTATATTTTTTATTCCCGCAATGCCAGGTGCAGGTTATGAAGTCCGTGGTAATGGCGAAATGTTTCCTTTGAATGGTCCATGCTGGTCCTTGTTTTTTGAATATTTAGGCAACATCCTTTATGCCTTGTTTATCCACCGCTTATCAAACAAAGCCCTTGCCGTACTGACAATATTGCTGGGAGTGGCATTGGCATCATTCGCCATTTTCGACATCTCCGGATACGGAAATATGGGGGTAGGCTGGACACTGGACGGAATAAACTTTGGCGGCGGATTGCTGAGGATGCTTTTTCCTTTCTCCATGGGCATGCTTTTGTCGCGCAACTTCAAGCCTATCAAGGTGAAAGGTGCTTTCTGGATATGTGCCATTGCATTGGTTACCTTGTTTTCAGTGCCCTACTTGGAAGGTGCAACACCGGTCTGTACAAATGGCATTTATGAAGCGTTCTGTGTAATCATCGCTTTTCCGGTTCTCGTCTGGTTAGGAGCTTCCGGTACCACAACGGATAAAAAATCGACCCAGATATGCAAGTTCCTGGGAGATATATCCTATCCAGTCTATGTGATACATTATCCATTTATGTACTTGTTCTATGCATGGCTCATCAAGAACCAGCTCTTCACGTTGGAGCAGACTTGGCAGGTTGCCTTGTGTGTTTACGCATGGAACATATTATTGGCTTATCTATGCTTAAAATTCTATGATGAACCGGTACGGAAATATCTGGCCAGACGCTTCTTGAGCAAAAAACAATAAACAGTCCGTCACGGAGATTATGCTGATTCGCACAGATACAAATTCCCGATATAAATTCAATCTGCGCAAATCAGTATGATCTTTGTGGCGAACTGTTATTCCAGATAAAGCGGTTCCACTACTTCCATCACATTCTCATGGAACCACTCATCCAATTTTGCCTCTACCTTATCCTTTATCTGTGGAGTGATGTATTTCTTCATTTTCTTATAAGCATAGATTGCAGCAAATCCCTTCCCTACCATAAAGACTTGTCCCAAGAGGTCTTCTATACCGGCAGGAAACACAATGGCCACCAAAGCAATCATGATATTTGTCCTTTCACTCTCTGGAGTAGAATCAGTAGTCAGGACATAATAAGCTGTCAGTACGGGACGACCAGCTGCCCGACTACCTTTCTTTATATACTCCTCTACTTTAAGACGAATCTCGTCCATAGAAAAATTCATTTTCATATTCATAATCTCCTCTTTTTATTTATTAGACGCAGAAAGATGAAGTTTGGTTGCAAAAATCTGCAAATAACATAAAAATAGTTCTGTGGAACAATCACAGCCCCACAGAACTCTCATAAAACCATCTAATCTATACATGTAAATCTTACAATACTACAAATTTCACAATTTGTATATAATCAAGAACCTTATCCAAACTATAATTGAATTTCCTTACCGGAAACGATACATTTCTGTACATCTATTACCCCATATTTCACATCTATAAACGGCTTTCCTTCCTTAAGTCCAACATTACCAAAACCCGTTTCCGTAGACAAGAATGAAGTGAAATCATCTCCAATCCGCGAATCTATATACAAAATTTTGTCTACTGCATCATAGCGTATTCCCGTAAGGCCTTCTAGCATAGCATAACTGGCCATTGCACGAGCATACCATGCTCCACACTCATATTCATTAAACGGATTACGAACACGACCATTATAACGATCACGGCAAGTTCTCACTATTTCAAGCCCTTTTTCCACTTCTCCTTCAAACATAAGATGAGCAGCCACTTGATATTCAATTCCAGTCCACACTTCGTTACTGTATACAAAAGGCAATTTTAGCTTACCACCTTTCGGCCAGGTACAAAGTAATAATCCCCCATCCTCTCCCAATGCAAAGGTGGAACGTTGAGGGTTGACATGGTTACTTAAGCTCTTTTTAAAGTTATACTTATGGAGAGAAATCAAATGACTTTTTACTTTCAGACGATCGACCACCTCCGGCATTCCACATACCAATGTCATCCAAGAGCCCAATATTCCGTCAGACAAACAACCTTTACCATACTGATATTTCGGACCTTCTTCTTGTAGGATTTTTAAAGCTTCTGGCGTATAATGGGTCACAAACGATTGGGCATCAACTGGGTCTGGAGCGTCCAATCCAGTCCATTGAATGTTCTGAATAAAATACTCTCCATCAAAAAGTTTGCTCTCCAAATATGCTTTACTTTTATTCATCAATTCTTCATAACGGGAAATATCATCGCCTACCGTTTTACCCATCAAGCAAATAGCTTGTAATGCTCCTACATAAAAACTGGTAATCATCCCATTCGCGCCCCAAAACTCTATATCATACGTATTATGGTGAGGTTCTTCAACAGCTCCAACCTCTCTCGGATCCCAAGTACGGATACAATAATCCATACTTTTCTTCACAGCTGGATACATCATCTTCAGCCAATTTATATCACCCATAATTCTCCATTCACGATATACCTTCATTATACCTCCTAATTGCCCATCTGCCGCCGAATGAAAATCATGGACAGTAGGACTGATAGGCAGATTCGTACGGAACACTTGATGTCCCCTTTTATCCTGGCTCACAAAAAATTCTGTTTCACGTAATGTACGTTCTAATTTTGGGAAAAGATGAGATACAGCTTGCGCATAATTCCAAACATGCGTGCATGAACCATGACAAGAGCCCCAATTATCATGACTTCCCTCCCAATTCCACATACGCCCATCGTATTGGCGAAGTACTGTAGTAGATTTCAATATACTCAAATTAGCAGCAACAGCCTCCTTAACTTCAGGTGGAAGAGTAGAATCATAGAAAGCATCAGTGAACAACTGAGTATTCTTTTTCAATGCATCATAATTATCCAACCAGTAGTTTGCAACATCTTGTATACTGCCAAACCTACTGCTATACCAAGGGCGGTAATTCCCTTCAAAATTATTCTCATAAGTATAACAGTTACTCAATTCATCTGGACAAACTGGTGCATCAGGGATATCAGTATCTGTACGTGGGATTCCACCTATTCGTTCTTGTGAATAAGGGACATGCCAAGCCATGTACAACCTTATATTACGAGTCTCACCAGGTGCTAAAGTAAACGGCACATATAACGAAGCTCCCACTGCTCCTTCCAAGCCTGCTGGATTCTCTTCCATTCTGCCCTCTTCCAAGTTATCCCAACAAATGCTCAATGGGTCGAACCAACCTCCACGAAACCAGTTATGATTAACTACCGTCTGGGGATTGTCAGTATAAATCATAAAATCACCTTGACAGAAAGGTTCATTCTCTGTGCCTGTCTGTCTTAGAATGAATCCATTCTTTGCTGCATCTATATACGCTTTACCTCTACCCGGAGTTTGCATAAAATTCATACTATTATATGAAAAGACGGCTTGTACTTCCTCATTACTGGTATTATGAAACTCATATTCAAACCCAGCAACCGGTAGACTTGAATTATCTTCATCCGTTGGTATAAATGGATTCCAGGCAACCAGTTTCACATCTATAGGGACATTCTGATCTGCCAACTCTACCTCCGCAAAAGGGAAACGTGACTGGAAACTATACTCCTTAAACCGGGGCATTCCCCATGAGCCGCCGTCTCCACGGCTGGAATTAGGAGCACCAAATTTTTTCCATTCTGGAACCGGCCCTTCCAGAATGCGTGTACCATACTCATAACCTTTCACATGAATTGCAGCAAACATCGTTGGTTCATTGAAAACATTCGGTCTATGACGTATAGACATATTACTCAATGCTCCTGTTCCTTCAATACAGAACATGCCCGTGCCTATACCTCCTATAGGGAAAGCTATTTTACGCGTATATTCACCTATATACTTCTCATTATAGCCACGTTCAACCGCACTCTCATGATGCCAGCACCCTTGAAAAATCAGTGCACAAACTACCAGACATATTAATAAATATTTCGTCATAAATACTGTATTTATTATCATTTTTTTATTTTGTATCAGGAGCTACAACTGTATAAACAGCACTACTTCTACCGGAAGAAAGGCGGAGATAACATTTTATATTTACTCCACTGAAAGATAAAGGTAACTGCAATGTATCCGTATAGAGTTTTCCATATAAACGAGGATCGGTACCATCTGTGGTATAATATATATCAGCACCCTCTACTGACGGCTTCAAATCCACTATCGCGTTACCGCCTCTAACAATAGCTTTATCCCAACCAATCGGTTCGGGAATACGGAAAGTAACCCCTTGTCTATCCAGTTCAGCCAAACATCCCGCTAATCTTTCACGGAAATCTGCATAATTCTTCTTTTCCGCAGGTGACCAACCTATTTCTGAAAGGGCCATAGCCCGAGGATATGCCATATAGTTCACTTTATCAGGATGATGTATAAATTCTCCCCAAACATTAGCTTGTACCCCCATTATATAACCGCATTGCTCTTTTGTAAGCTTAGGCGTATAAGGTTCATAGCTGTAGATATGTTCCAACGTAACCAGTCCTCCTATATTTAAAGGCTCATTAGTATAATCCTCACTCTGATAATAATCAATATACATATAGTTATTGGGAGCCATCACCACTTTATGCCCCATTCCCGCTGCAGCAATTCCACCGTTTTCTCCTCTCCAGCTCATTACAGCAGCATTCGGTGCCAGACCACCTTCTAAGATTTCATCCCAACCAATGATTTTTCGCCCCTTCCCCGTTACAAATTCATCCAAATGATGGATGAAGTAACTTTGTAATTCATGTTCATCTTTCAATTTATTTTCCTTAATGCGTCGTTGACACTTCGGACATTCTTTCCAACGTCTTTTAGGTGCCTCATCACCGCCTATATGAATATACTCACCGGGAAACAAATCTATCACCTCAGATAAAACATCTTCTACAAACCGATAGGTTTCATCATTACCGAGACAAAGAACTTCCTCCTTAATACCCCAAGTTTCCGGTATCCGAAATGGTCCGCCCGTGCAAGACAGCTCCGGATATGTAGCTAAAACAGACATTGTATGTCCTGGTAAATCGATCTCCGGAACAATAGTGATGTACCTATCTGCCGCATATTGGATAATCTCCTTAATCTGCTCCTGAGTATAGAATCCTCCATGTGGAATACGATCTTGTTCTGTCGGATTATGCCCCCACTGAGTACTATTACGCCATGCCCCAATTTTGGTCAATTCTGGATACTTTTTTATTTCAATACGCCACCCGGCATCTTCTGTCAAATGCCAATGGAATCTATTTATTTTATAACGAGCCATTAAATCTATATACTCTTTTACATATTCCACTGAGTAAAAATAACGTGCAACATCCAACATCAAACCACGATAACCAAAACGGGGTTCATCATTTATCATAATATACGGAAGCTGTATGCATCCATTTCCCTTATCAACAAGTAACTGCTGCAATGTCTGAATTCCATAAAATATTCCAGCTTCACTTCCCTTGATTGTTACTCCCTTATCATCCACAACTAATGAATATGCCTCTAAAGGCATTTTCTTGTCTATCTGCAAATGAATGGCATTCTTTCCTTTCGATCCTTTCTTCAAAGTCACCCCAAACCGTCCATCTAAATAATTATTAAAGAGACTGACTGTTTTGGTAAGCGCATCATTACTGTAATTTATACGTGTATCGGCAGATACATCCCAAGAACCTTCTCCCATCACCATTTCTTTTGGCATAGGAATTACTGACTGTGCATTACAAGGTAACGTACCGAGAATAATACATATTACCAATATGTATTCCCATCTGATTTCGTGTTTAATCATGACTGTAATTCAATTTTATATCTATATCCTTTTGTTTATTCACCTTGATATTTACTGTCTCGAATCCTTTGGCAGAAATCGTTAGCACATCGTTTTCTACAGTCAGAATGGAATATCTTCCGCCTTCCTTACTTATAACCGTTCTACCAGAATAATTAGATTTGATTTCAATTCCACTTATAGGGGTTGCTTGTACATCTCTGACACAACCAGCAACCTTTATCTTTCTTCCTGGATTCTTCACAATTTCATCCATGCAGAAGTCGTTATGACCAAGACTATTACTAGTCACCGGCTGTCTGCCAACAAAGATTGTCCTTCGTAATCTGATATCATCTGAGGCTGTTCCTATCTGTATTTCATACTCCCCTTCTTCTACTACTTTTTTCATGCTCAAATCATATAAGGCCAATTCTTGTATTGGTAGCTTCAAAACAACTGTCTGCATTTCGCCTGGTTGTAAGAATGGTTTTGAGAATGCCTTCAGTTGCTTGACTGGAGTCACAACCGAACTGACCACATCTCGAACATAAAGCTGTACTACCTCCTTTCCCGCTACACTACCCGTATTCTTCAAAGATACACTGACAATCAAGGTATCAGATGGATGTAATAACTCTGCAGAATAATGAGCATTCAAATACTCAAATGTAGTATAACTCAATCCATGCCCAAAAGACCATAACGGAGCTGGTGAAGAAAAAACATAATCACGTCCAGGTTCATTTGGTCTACCAGGACGACGATAGAATCCTTTGTCCGTTGGCAAATGATTATAAAAAACCGGTAAATGTCCTACGCTCTGCGGAAACGAGAATGGAAGTTTGGCTGAAGGATTAATATTTCCCAATAACATATCAGCTATTGCATCTCCAGCTTTCTCACCACCGTACCATTGTACAACTATGGCTGGAATATGTTCTTTTATCCAAGAAATAGAAAAAGGCTTACCTGTAACCAATACAACTATAACAGGTTTTCCTATTGCATAGATTTCTTCCACCAATTCTTCTTGTACACCTGTCAGATCCAGAGAAGAGAGGTCAAACCCCTCCCCACATGTAGCATCTGAATAGTCACGTGCCAGTGAAGCACTAGAAGAACCAACAAATACAACAGCCATGTCACTCGCTTTTACAGCAGCTACAGCTTCATCAAATCCGGATTTATTATCTGTAATAAGATCACATCCTGCCGCATAATTTATTTTTATCTTATTTCCAACCCGTTTCTTTAGGCCTTCAAGTGGAGTAACCCCATCTTTATTACTCCGGCTCCATGTATAATCCCCGAACTGTACTTGATTAGCATTCGGCCCAATCACTGCTAATGATTTTATTTTATTCAAATTTAAGGGTAAAAGAGTATTTTCATTCTTCAATAAAACAATCGATTCATCAGCCACTCTGCGCGATAGCTCCACCGCTTCTTTAGTACGCATGGCTACTCCCGGCATGTCAGCGCCCTGATATGGATTCTCGAACAATCCTAATTCAAATTTAACACGTAAGATACGTCCAACAGCCAAATCCACATATTTTTCATCAAACCTGCCTTGCTCTATCAATTGCTCCAAAGCCCAATAGCAATTACTGGAAGCTTCCAAGTCCACCCCCGCAGTCAAGGCTTGGATAGCCGCTTCACTATCATCCTTAGCTGTATGCTGAAAATCCTTCAACATAGCCACTGCCCCCCAATCGGAATATACATATCCTTTGAATCCCCATTCATTGCGTAAAATACTCGTCAGTAAATAAGAAGAAGCAGAATTAGGGATGCCATTCCAAGAATTATAGGAGGTCATCACCGCCTTCACTTCCGTATTCCGAACAGCCATCTCATACGGCTTGATATGGATATTACGTATATCCCGTTCTCCACTCTCAACTGAAGCCAAGTTCAGCCCTCCCAAAGGAGCTCCTCCCGGTCCAAAAGGTTTCAACATTGGAGATATTCCTCCGTCAATATAACCTTTCACTTGTGCAATCCCCATCTGTCCCACTAGCCAAGGATCTTCACCAAACGATTCCTCAACACGCCCCCATCGCAAATCCCGAACAACATCCAATCCTGGTGAAAGAGTCTGAATTACCCCTTGGGACCTTAATTCTGTAGCAATTGCTTTAGTCATCTGATAAGCCAAATCTAAATTAAAAGTACTACCAACGGCTACAGATTGAGGAAAAATGGTAGAACCATCATGTACCGAGCCATGTAAAGACTCAGTTACTGTAAAAACTGGGATTCCCAAGCGTGTCTCTTCAACCATATATTTCTGAATTGCATGAAATGCTTTCCGCACATTTTCACCAGTAAGATTGAATCCCTCAATACAGCCGTAACTAATATCACCAGCTGCATCTCTTAATTTTTGGTAATCCACCTCTTGACCATTGTATAATTGATAACCATGCAAATGACTTAATTGTGCTATTTTTTCTCGTAATGTCATTCTGCCCAATAAATCTGTAACCCGTCGTTCAACAGACATACTAGAATCCTTGTACACCGGAATGCATTGAGCTATGGAATCTACGGCAATAAGAACCGACAATATAAAAGGTAATAACCATTTTTTCAAAATCCTATCTTCAAGTAACATATTTCAGTAATTCAAAAAGTAAATATAAATATCAATCTTATGGTATAGCTTGATGGTCTGTATCACGCATTCTATACCAATCAACCAACTTTTCTTTCTCTGGTAATTTGAACGCCAGAGGTACAGCTTTGTCTTGATACCAGAAAGCCGCCGAAGAGAATTTAAAGGGCCGGGTCTGCTCCGGTTTACGGGGATTTATAAAATCAAAAATAAAACTTTCATTGAAACAGATTGCATCTTGCTCATGATAACGATACATACTCACCATCGAACGGAGCGGATCCTTTATAGGAACTCCATGCAACTCTCCACAGAATTCACCTTCCCTAAAATACCAGCCACCATTAAAATAATCTTCAAGTCCAGAACCAACTATAGTCGGTACACTTTTGTCTTCCGTATCGATATAAATAAACTCGGGTGCTTCCAAATATCCCAAGTAGTTTGGAAGCCAACTCTGCATGGACAAGGAACAGCCAATAAAATGTCCATGTCCTTTAGTCTGCAATATGGTTAATGGTTCATAACCAGGATTGGTACCAGCATTATATAAACAATGGAATCGTCCCATACCCTCAGGTAAACTCTCCAATTGATCATAATTGGCATTTAAGAAAACGCTTGTAGTCAAACGGTGATGAAGATTTTCCACTTCTATCCTTACCTTTTTAAATGGCATCGGAAAATAACAATAGAAACCTCCACTGGACATACCTATATATTTGGACATATAATGCTTATATTCACAATGCCCTATACCAAAGAAGTCACCAATCGGACATTCTACAGAAGGATAGTCCTCACCATCCCAATAAATACGCAAAATCAGCATTTTCAAGATAGTAGGATCAGGCCACCGCTCCTTACTTAAATCCCAATTTTCCCAAAACCAACCATTAATAGTAAACCACATACGGGTAATTACACCAGGAGAAGCGTGATCTACCAGTACGGATTTCTCACCCGGTCCAACCAAATGGGCTTTGATCTTAGTATTCAAGTCAAAAGTCGTAAACTGACGAGATACAGCGTTACGCATAGTATGGATAGATGTAAAAGCAGAGGTTTGAATGTCTCTCCGCTCTTTCTTGATGGGATTCAATGCATGCCCTACACCAGGTAATGCTGCCAATCCTACGGCACCTGCCATAGTAGCCAATGCTTTACGACGAGACATCTTTTGAGGGCTGGAATCCATATTGCCCGGAATTTGTTTTCTCTTCATCATATTATGTATTAACAATTATTCTTGCGGTTCAATCTCTAAGATAGAGCCTTGTATGTGTCTAGTGCCTTTGGCTCTGTCAAAGTTTATATAGTATACCACCAATACCCTCTTCTCATCCAGCTGTACAGCCCATGTATATCCAACATCTCCATCATCCGCATCATCCCTTATGATAATCTCAGGAGCCGTGGCAAAGTCTGTACATTCTGCATTAAGAATTCTGGCTCTAACTCCACAAGGTTCATGACGATAACCATATGTCAACAAAACTCTATTGTCTGGCAGCCTCATTGCCTGGAGAGGATGTCCTTTGAACCCCATACTTTTCCATTCACCAAATGTTTTCCCACCATCTATGGACCGTGCAATACAAGCTTGGTCACCAAACGCTTCCGAACGCATAAAAGCAATCAAATCCCCATTAGGCGTTTCATACATGGAAGTCTCATTAAACGAGACCTTTTTATCTTTAGCAATTTTCGTACCGTATTCCCATGTTTTTCCTTTATCTTTGGATATAAGCAAATAGACCGACGTATTTCTTAAAGCTTCTGTATCAGAAGCTACTACTGCCCAAAAAATACGTCCATCTTTTCCTTCATACAAAGCGCCACGATTATAAGCCGGCAATTTACCTCCCAATCCACTATAATTTATTTCAGACGGAACGCTACAAGGTATAATCAAATCATTCCAAGTTCTACCATCATCATAAGAACGGAGCAAATATCCTCCTGCAAAAACAGCGTCTGTATTCTGTACGAACGGTTTCTTAAGAACAGCTAAACCATCCGGACGAATAAATGTCCACAAATAACTAGCACATAGCAGTGTTCCATCTTTCAACTTCAACAAACATGGATCTTGTGAGCCTCCAAACGGATGGGCATAAAGCAGTTCCGGTTCCTTGGTCCAATGTTCGCCATCTTTGGATCTCACTACTACCAGATAACTATTCGGGTCCAAATGATTATTCTTCTTCTCCTTAAAGACTTTACGGTCTGGAGCTCTTCTGAACGATACCAGTATCTCTCCATTCGATAATTTTACAGCTGAAGGAAAAGCGGAGTAAAACATGGTATCCTTATATATTATTACATCCTTTATTTTCTTGACACCTGGTATCAAAACGCCATTCTGTTGAGCAAACAATGTTGTCGCAGAACACAAGTGGACAAGCAGACAATAAAAGAGAAATATAGACTTTTTCATATATAATTTTATTATGTTCGTTTATCAATCTTTCCAATATGCTGTAAAGTTACAACATATTGGAAAGATTTCAATAATATACTTTATTTATCCCAACCAGGATTTTGAGTAACTTTCGGCTCCACGCTTATTGTTGACAAAGGAATGGGGAACAGCATCATATAATCTTCCCCCTTATGCTCTCTCAAAGAAGGAACCAAATCAAAGGCTTTGTCAAAACGTACCAAATCCCACCACCTTTTACCTTCAAAAGCCAATTCTAAAAGTCTTTCTTTCAAGATAGCTGCATCATTCGCCTCTTTTGTGCTATTCACATAAATATGCTCTTCATACTTGTCTTTATATGCACGTTTCCTGACCTCATTAATTTCTGCAGAAGGATCTTGTCCCAAAGCATTTTTAGCCTCAGCCTTCATTAATAAAATATCAGCATAACGGTACAATATGATATCATCTGCAAAAATACGATCACCATCTCGCACCAAGCCTTTACCTTTTAATACTACACTAACATAAAATTTATTTTCTCCAGTTTCCTGATCTTTAGAATAAATCTCAAGAAAAGAAGCATTTTTTCGAGTATCATCTTCTGTATATTGCTTTCTATACTCGTCCGAAGCTACTATAATACCTTGTCCCGGCCCTATCGGATAAACTATATCCTTTACCTCTTGAGGAGCATCTCCAGGAACAGCACTCGCATGTATCCACATATATCTGAAATAGTTAATACCAGATTCCAAATCCTGAAATCTAACACTCATCAAGATTTCATCATTACCCTTATTATCATAAGCAAATACATCAGCAAAATCCGGCTGTAAACGAAGCTTATCCGTTTTAATTGAATTCAAAGCATTTAATGCAGTTTCAATATCACTGCTTCCACCATTCATTTTTTTTCCACTCCAAAGATATACTTCAGCTTTCAAAGCCAATGTTGCCGGTTTTGACCACATAGCTCTTTGATCACCGAAATTGTCATCCGGATATAAAGACAAAGCTTTCTCCAAATCATCTTTTATCAGTTGGAAAACTTCCGTTTGGGGTCTTCTTTCTTTATAAAGAACTTCTGAATTTGTGTTTTCAATAGGATCTGTATGGATTATCAAATCCCCCCATGTACGAGTCATCACAAAATACATGAAAGCCCTCATTGTATAAGCTTGAGCCAACATTTTATTGCGGGAAGTCTCGTTATTAAAAGTCACATTGGGAGCATACTTTAAAAGAAGATTGCATGAATTGACTATCTGATAATAACGTATCCAGGATATAGGCATATTAGCTTGTGTCAACGTATTATAATAATAAATATCATATCCGCCATATCCACCGATACCTACAGTCAGTATTTCGCTACGCGCTTCCCCCAATATATACAAATCATGTTCAGCAGCTCCTCGTAACTGGACATAAATACCATTTAACGCACCCTTCACGTCATCTTCTGTCTGCCAGAAAGATTCATTCGTTATAAAGCTTATTGGCTTAAGGTCTAGTGCATCACAAGAAGCAAATGTCAGGACCATAAACAAAGCTATTGTACTATTTATTATATTTCTAATTTTCATAACTTTACTTTATTAAAATGATACATTTGCACTAAAAATAATATTTCTCGGCATAGCATATCTACCATTATCCTGTCCACCTTCTTCTGGATTAAGACCAGAATATTTAGTAAAATAGTGCAGATTATTTCCCGTAACCGTAAACCGAAGTCCGCTTAAACGAATCTTTTGTATGATATTTGCAGGAACTGTATAACTTAAAGAAACTTCTCTAATGGCTAGAAAATCTCCTGATTCATGATACAAAGAGCTACCTCGGATAGCATTCTGCTGTCCACGATCACCATGCCAATAGAATCTCGGCATGTCCGCTTTGTCACCTTGTTCTTTCCAGGAGCGATTTACGACATCTTTCGTCATATTATTATCACCCTGCCAATTATAATCCAAAAAGCCTTTGGCAAAATTATATATGGTATGACCCAATGTAAAATCAAGTCTGCAATACAAATCGAACCCTTTATAAGATAGAGAAGTATTAATACCCCCAGTCCAATCCGGATAAATATTACCAACATATACACGGTCTTTACTGTCAATCACACCATTACCATCAGTATCTTGCCACTTTGCATCACCACCATATTTGGTTTTATCAGGGACTGTAATAACATTATCTATCGGCTCATTAGCATTCTGTGCTTCCTCATCAGTAGAATATACACCTATCATCTTATAGGCAAACAAATCTCCAATTCGTCCTCCTTCCTGTAAACCACCTTGCCAAGTATGTTTACCCAGTTTAGCATCCCAAATGTACTCACCACCAATCCGATTATTTTCAACCCCATTATCTGGCAGCTTCAATATTTTATTGGTCACCTTCGAGGCATTAAAACCTAATGACCATTGAATAGAACTGGATACCGGTAATATTCTTGCATTCATTTCCAACTCAATACCTCTATTTTGTAAACGCCCTAAATTAGTGAAAATAGAGCCAAAGCCTGTAGAATGAGGTAAAGTGCGATTTGTCAGCAAATTATCTGTGGTACGATTGAAATAATCAAAGATAAAGTTTAACCGATTATTAAAAAAGGAAATATCAGTACCGATATCAAATGTCTTAGACTCCTCCCAACTCAAGTCTTGATTTGCCATAGTTCCCATAGTGATACCTGCATTACCTAAATATTTAGATCCTACACTATAACTACCTTGAGCCGTATAATCCCCCAAGCCTGAAATATTACCATTTACTCCATAGCTGGCACGCAATTTCAGACGCATTAGATTCTCAGGCATAAATGACCAGAACTTTTCTTTATCCACATGCCACCCTAATGACACGCCAGGAAAAAATCCCCATTTGTTGTTCGTACCCAAATTGGAAGCACCGTCATATCTTGCAGATACAGAAATCAAATATTTATCCTTATAATCATACCCTATACGAGCAAAAATACCTTGCATAGATCGCTCTGTAATAGAACTACTCACACTTACAGGAACACTTGAGGCATTCAAAGTAGGAATCAAATCAGTAGAAGCACCTCTACCAGCAGCTGCTAAACGGGCCTCTTTCCTAAAATAATAAGCATAACCAGCTGTTACATTCAAATTGTGTTTTTCATTGAAAGATTTAACATAGTTGAATACAGCATCTGCCTGATATTGCCGCCATTTGTAAGTATCAGCATTTGCATTTCTTGTAGTTATATAATCTCTCGGTCCATTCCAAAAAGCATCCCAAAAAGTATAGTTATTACTGTTCACTTCAAATAAAGAAAGAGCTGGTTTGAAAGACAATCCTGGCAATATAGTCCAATCTGCATCTACTCCTATTGATAAATTCTGATAGTCATACTCTCTTTGTGCCTTGTTCATATGATATACAGCATTTCCCAGATACTGGGCAGCTCCTGGAGCCAGACTACCATCTTCAAATCTGAATTTAGTGGTAGGTGAGGCAGCCGGTGAACGATAGAATGTTGCATCTGCAGCTAATGGAGAACCATACGTAAACGAGTTTGAATAAGTAGTTCTAGCTGAAATTTTCAAATTATCCCGTGCTTGCAAAGAACCATTCAAACTAAAATTATACCGTTTATATGAAGTTGTAATAACAGTTCCTTCATTAGTCATATACCCTAATCCCATATTAAAGGTAGCCTTTTCCGTTCCACCTGAAACTTCAATATGGTGATTATGAGAAAAACCAGTACGATAAATTTTATCCTGAAAATCAGTATCTGAGTATAACAATGTCTTACTCGGATCTACTGGATCTGGCATTGATTTCCACCCTTGATCTAATTTATAGCGATTCTCATCAGTCAAGTATTGAGTAGAGAAGGCAGTATTATTAGTCAGATCATTTCCTGTTCCATAACCTAAATGTCCTATCAATCTTTGTTCGGTAGCTTTTCCAAATTTCGCTGGTGAAATCATACCTTTCCTCATAAGGGTCAAAAATTCTTCAGCATTGGCAAATTCATATTTTTTACCAATATCAGAAATTGTCAGATTATATCTATATTCAACTCTGGTTTTACCGGCCTTCCCCTTTTTAGTAGTAACAATTACAACACCATTTGAACCTTGGGCTCCATAAATAGAAGTAGCAGCAGCATCTTTCAGAATTTGGATGGATTCAATATCTTCCGAAGCTATATGAACCATATTCGCCCTCATAACACCATCAATAATATATAGTGGAGTAGCACCATTAGGATTATTAATGGAAGTACCACCACGGACTATAATACGAGGTTCTGCACCTGGTTGCCCTGAAATACTTTGCACACGTACACCAGACACTGTACCTTGTAAGGCTGAAGCTGCATTTGCATAGGGTACATTCTTCAAAGCCTCTTTATCAAGCTTGGTCACAGATGTCGTAATCTTCTCACGAGACTGAGAACCATACCCAATGACTACAACTTCCTCCATTTGGGTGGCATCCTCTACCATCACTATTTTATAGTTACTCTTATTGGCAGATACCTCTTGAGTTTTCATTCCCAAATAAGAAAATAACAAGGCACGACTATCAACTGGAATACTAAAACTAAAATTTCCATCCAAATCAGTAACAACACCTAATGAAGTTCCTTTAACTTGTACAGCTACCCCCACCAATGGTTGTCCATATTCATCCATCACATTTCCTTTTACTGTTTTCTTTTCTGATTGATTAGTGGATAATACAGACGGAGTATCTTCCGATGCATATACACTTCCCACACTCAAAACAGTAAAAAGGAAAATATAAAATGCCCAATGTAATATCCTGCTATTAGATTTAATGTCTATTGTTTTCATTTTTTTTGATTATTTGTGTTTCAAACTATTATTAGATTCACCACTGTATAATTACTTTCTTCTTATTTCCATTATTCCTCCTTTCTCTATCAATTAACAAAATCTGTTTCTATGTCAGAAACAAAGCACTTTTTCACATCAATCTTCCCATATTTCACCTCAATGAAAGGTTTACCATCTTTTAGACCAACATTACCAAAACCTGTTTCCGTCGACAAAAAAGACGTAAAATCATCACCTATCCTTGAATCAATATATAAAGTAGAATCCACTGCATCATACTGTATTCCAGTCAAAGCTTGGAGCATAGCATAACTAGACATTGCACGGGCATACCATGCCCCACATTCATATTCATTAAATGGGTTACGTACTCTTCCATCATACCGATCACGACAAGTACGGACAATATCAAGTCCTTTCTCAACCTCACCTTCAAACATCAAATGAGAAGCCACTTGATATTCAATACCTGTCCATACCTCATTGGAGTAAACAAAAGGAAGTTGTAACTTTCCTCCTTTGGGCCATGAACATAATAATAAGCCTCCTTCATCACCTAAAGCAAAAGTCGAGCGCTGAGGATTTACATGTTTTCTGAGATTCCTCTTTAAATTATATTTATGAACAGACAATAAATGACTTAATATTTTCTTTCTATCTATAGCCTCGTCCAGTCCACAGACCAAAGAAAGCCATGCTCCTACTACTCCATCAGATAAACAGCCTTTTCCGTATTGATATTTCGGCCCTTCCTTTTCCAATAAATCCAAACCCTCTTTCGAATAATTAGAATTGACAGACTGTACTTTCGTCGGATCAGAAGCCTGCAACTCCTTCCAACGAATATTTTGAATAAAATATTCACCGTCGTACAATTGATTTTCCATGTAGTCAATACTCTTATCTAGCAACTCTCTATATTCTGTCATATCTTTCTCCAAATGTTCACCCATAGCAACAAATGCTTGTAATGCGCCAGTATAGTAACTATTAATCATACCACTAGGCCCCCAAAATTCAATGTCATAAGTATTATGATGAGGTTCCTCTATAACACCTTTCCTTTTAGGATCCCACGTATTAATGCAATAATCAAGACTATTCTGTACGTATGAATAAATCAACTTCAACCATTCGTCATTACCATATATATGCCAATCACGGTATACTTTCATAATACCACCTAACTGCCCATCAGCTGCTGCATGAAAATTATGTCTGATGGGTCGGATAGGAAGTGCAGAGCGAAATGCTTGGTGCCCATTCTTAGCTTGACTAACAAAAAATTCCGTTTCCCTCAGTGTTCTTTCCATTTTAGGAAACAAATGAGGTATAGCTTGAGCATAATTCCAAACATGTGTACAAGAACCATAGCAAGAGCCATATTCATTACCGCAACCTTCCCAATTCCACATCCGACCATCGTATTGCCGAAAAATCGTAGGTGATTTTAATATAGTAAGATTAGCAGCAACAGCTTCAACAACTTCAGCAGGCAAAGTTGTAGCATAAAATGCATCAGTAAACAGCTCTGTTTTTTCTTTCAACGTATTATAATTTTTCATCCAATAGTCTGCGACTTCCTCTATATTTGCAAATCTACTGCTATACCAGGGACGGTATTTATCGGACAACTGAATGGAAGTATCAATATAGCCTGCGGGCTCTCCTCTTTCATTAACTACAGGTACGATAGGTACATCTACATCATCAATCGGTTCCAATCCCTCACGAACTAATGAGAAAGGAACGTACCATGCCATATATAAACGGATTGTCTTTGACTCTCCCGGTTGCAATCTAAACGGTACATACAAGGAAGCTCCGGGAGCATCCGCCATATTAGCAGGATTTTCTTTAATTACCCCACTGCTCATCTCATTCCAGCACATCGTGAATGAGTCAAAAGACCATCCTCTAAACCAACAATAATTAACCTTAGTTTCCGGTTCATCTGTAAAGATTGCAAAATCAGCCTGATGAAACGGCTGCGTTTCTGTTCCTTTCTGTGATATTATAAAACCATTTTCAATTGGCCTAATAGATGCTCCTCCATTACGAATATCTACAAAGTTCTTTGAATTATAAGAAAATATGGCTTCTACTTCTTTAGCATATTTATTTTTAAACGTATATTCAAAACCAGCAACTGGAAGCCCTGAGTTATTTTCATCTGTAGGAATAAATGGATTCCAAACCTTCATTGTCACGTCCATCTTCAGTTCATCGTCACTCATTCTCAATTTGGCAAAAGGGAATTTTACTTCAAAATCACAATCTTTAAATCGAGGTAATCCCCACGTGCCGCCGTATCCTTTTGTTGACTGTGGTTGGCCAAATTTTTTCCAATCCGGTACTTGTCCTTCCACAACAATACTACCATTATCTACCCCTTTCAAATATAATCCGGCAAACATTGTCGGTTCATTCAACATCTCAGTTTTATGCCTAATATTCATATTAGAAATTGCACCACTACCTTCTACACAAAACATTCCCGTCCCCAATCCCCCAATAGGGAAAGCAATCCTGCTCGTATACTCTCCCGTATATTTTTCATTATAATCACGTACTTCTTCCATACTGGAGCAAGAAGCCCATAAACACAAGCAGATACATAGACCTAAAAAATAAAATCCATTTTTCATATATCATTTTTTTAATGATTTATTCCTTCAACATTCTCTATTTTTTCTCCATTTCTGTTCAATCTCCTCCAATGATAACCCTTTTGTCTCCGGCAAGAATAAATACCCCCATACCAAACCCAACACGGCAATAAATCCATAAAGAAAAAATGCACCTGCCGGATTCTCAGAAGTCGTTTGTCCAACAACAATTTCGGTACCTGGTATAGAAAAAAAATCTATAATCTTAAAGAAAGTAAAGGAGACAATGCAATTAAATATCCATACAGCCAATGAACCTATCGAAGTCCCCAATCCCCGTACTTTCTGCGGAAATATCTCGGAAATGACCAACCATCCCAAAGGTCCAATACTAATTGCAAAAAATGCAACATATCCAAACATAAAAATGACCATTAACCACCTTCCGATTTCGCCCAACTGATTAGCATAAATAAAACAAGCACTAAGGCACAAAACAGAAAAGGCAATTCCTGACAGACCAATAAAATACAACTTTCGTCGTCCGATTCTATCCACTAAATAAAGAGAAATCACTGTAAATACAACATTTACAATTCCAATACCTACAGAAGCCCAAATAGCAGAGAGTGTACTTTCAAATCCTGCCATCAGGAAAATCTTCGGACTATAATAAATAACTGTGTTAATACCTACAAACTGTTGAAAAAACATAATACAAACAGCAATCATTAGAGGAGTTCTCAACCAAGGCTGCATCAAATATCGCCATCCTACCGCACTATTCCTATCTTTCTCTATTTCCACCTCCATTTGTCCAATTAAATCATTTACTGTATTTTCCGGTTCTATTTTCTGCAACACTTTCCTACATTCTTTCAACCGTCCTTTACTCAACAGCCACCGAGGTGTTTCAGGCACAAAACACATACCTACCAGTAATACCAAAGCCGGTACGACACCTGCCCAAAACATCCATCTCCAACAATCCAACTTGTTTTCATCAGCCCAAAAGGTATCTGACATGTATGAAAGTAAAATACCTATTGTAACCATTAACTGAAACATTGAAACCAGACGTCCCCTGGATTTAGCTGGAGCAATTTCTGCTATATACAATGGAACAGTAAATGATGCCACACCTATAGCTATACCAAGAAACAGACGAGAAAAAACCAAGCTCGTCAAATCCGTTGCCAGTCCTGACCATAACGCTCCCACTGCAAATATCACAGCAGAAACCAATATGATTTTTCTTCTTCCAAATATATCAGATAAACGCCCACAACATACAGCCCCCAACATAGCTCCCAACAAACCAGCCGCCGTAATCCATTCAACATCATTATTATCTATTCCCCAATCTGACTGAAGAAATGGAATCGCTCCTGAAATTACCCCAGTATCAAAGCCGAAAAGCAATCCTCCTGTTGCTACAACTGTAGCTATTAAAAATATTATATGTCTGTTTTTCATATTAAACTTATATTTTAGGGTTCAAAACTTATCCAAACTTCCTTTTTCACTGACGGATTCGGAACATATAAGAAAGTATCCGGAGCATCTTCAAAAATTTTATAAATGGATTTACCTTTCCCAATACCTAAATCATGATACTCTCTTGGAGCCTTTCTTACCAGTTCCGAAAAATGATAGTTTGTATTTCTGATCCACTTCAATCCATCACCCTCAAAAACAGGATACCATGCAATACCTTTATGACGACGAATCTCAGCATATTCAAAACCATATTCACGGTCACACCATGCACCAAACACAAGAGATTCATCTGCATTCGTACTAATGGTAGCATGTACCCAATATGGAGGGACCACCACCACATCGCCAGGCTGTGCATAAACAGCATAACACCTCCCCGGTTCATCTGTAGCCGACTCTTGCATGTAAATGACCGCCTCTCCATTCCATATCTCATAAACCTCTGGAGTGGACCATTGACTAAAAGGTGAGACCTTATGAATATGTCCCTGACTGCGAATGGGTTCCATTCCCAAACTTCCTTTGGCATAAGCCACTACTCCAAAAAGCAAATGCTGTTTTTGCAAAAGCGCTTTATGAACAGTCTTACCCACATCCATAGCTATAGAATAGACAATATCCGGTCCTTCACATTTCGGATCCAACAAACTAGACCGGATATCATCCAACCGCCGGTTTTCTACTGTCGGGCCAAAAACGTCCTTACCATAAATAAAACCTAACGGATTTTCTGTTATCCCTATATCAATCCCCTTATCAAAATTATCTTTATGCATGATGTCTTACAAAAGCTTTAATTGTTCCACATTCCATTCCTTCAAACTCCCCATAAGGTTTTATTGTATATTCCTTTATGGCAGCAGGAATAATAAAAGTTTCCGCATAATGGACAACAAACGGAGAAAATTGTCCTATAGGACTTTCCACTATCACCGAACGTCCCTCAATCAGATTCAGAACATTAACACCCGACTCATTCTTATGCAAAACTTTGTCCGTGAACCAATGTCTTCTTGTTTCTATAAATTCCCATTCATGAAGTCCCGTCTTTTCTTCACGCCAAGAATCTCCTTCACCAATAACAGAGACCTTGTTTATCAGTTCTTCTTTCACCCAAGACTCCGTTCTATTCCATTGTATCACATTAGCCCCATGAGCTATATTAATCGGACGCGGTCTGCCATCCAGTCCCATCCGTCCCCAATCCCACAACTTAAATGTAAAGATGTATGGGGTTGCACTAATCTCAAGTACCATGCTATTCCTTCCCGAACAATGTACCGTACCAGCCGGAATTAAAAAATGATCATGCTTCTTTGCCGGATAAATACCTACATACTTCTCCACTTCAAATTCACCAGTCCTTTGCGATTTTTCCAATTCATCAAGCATCTCCTCCGGTTTAATATTATCCTTCAAACCCAAATATACAGTTGCCCCCTCCTTAGCATCCAAAATATAGTAGCTCTCATCCTGCGTATAATGCATCCCAAATTTCTGTTGTATATATTCAGTCAAAGGATGAACTTGTAAGCTTAGATTGCCGCCTTCTATCGTATCAAGAAAGTCAAACCGTATTGGAAACTCATCACCAAACCTGCCATACACAGCATCACCCAATAACTGTCGGGGATAAGCAAAAATCAAATCAATTGACGGTATTTCCACTTTCTCATCCCCAAAGGCCAACAACAGACTGTTTTCTTCAGGTACACAGTCAAAACACCAAGCATAATTAGGCATCGTCCGTTCTAAATCGCAAACATCTTTCATCCACTGTCCTCCCCAAGGCCCCGGATCAAAAAAGGGAACTACACGAAACGGACCATTTACCGCTTTCTCCAATCCCTCAAACATCGCTTTGCCTGTAATCATCTTAGGATGATTGCGCCGGTTCGTATCCAAAACATAATCCACCTTTGCCATCAGCATCTTTTTGTGCCTATCGCATATTCTCCAATCTACGAAAAAAGCTCTTTTATACTGCAAGGAGGTTCGTTCTTCTTTATTGTTGACACCTATATTTGATATTTCATTTTTACGGAATCTGGACTGTATCTCCCATCTTGCCATATCGGCATAAATCAACAAATCAGGATGTTCACAAAGATAGGCCGCACCAACCCCATAGACTATTACAATACCAGACTGCAAATCTTCTATCTGTTGCCGGATACCAGTAACTTTATCGAAATCAAAAAAACATTCCATTGTATACCGGGTCAGATAGCCGAATAATTCATCATCGGTAATATCAGGATAGAAAAAATCATTGATTTTCTCTTCCGGCAACATCGCACTATCTGTATGAACAAATAAAGCATTATTGAACCTACCGGCAAAAGCATTACGTATATCATTCTCAAACACTCCTTGATAGCACTCAATCGCAACCACTTTCAACGGCTTCTCCAGTACCTTCAAACGTTCACTGATACTATCGGTAATGGCAAACCAACCGGAAATACAGTCATCCGAATTATAGGACACCTGCACAAAAGGATATTTATCGTAATTAGCAGAATACTTCATCTTTTATCTTTTTTCTTAAACAATATTCCAAACCATACAAAGCTGCATAATCTCCCAAGCTAGAAACTACCACAGATACTTTTGCACTCGGAGTCCAGGCAAACTTTGACACCCGTTCCTCGATATAAGGCACTATCACTTTATGGCTATTCATGATTCCCCCTCCAAGTATCACCACTTCAGGATCATAAGCATGAATAAAATTTATAACAGCAGCTCCCCATATTTCAATGCATTCATTTCGTACCAATAACGCGTCTCTATTTCCTTGTTCCGCCAATTGGAAGATTTCTTTAAAATCATAATTCTGAGATGACATTTTAAACGAAGGAGACAGGCAAGCATGATCCTTTATAATTTTATGAAGGAAGAATGAAGAGGACAAAGCCTCCACACACCCCTTGTTTCCACAAGAGCATAACCTTCCTTTGTAGTCTACTACAAAATGGCCACCCAACGAACCTGCTTGAAAGTGCTTTCCATACATTACCTCACCATTCATAATGACTCCCGATCCTATGCCCGTACCAATAGTCATCATAACAACGCTATCATATCCTCTGCCGCTCCCATATTGCCATTCTCCAATTGCTGCAAGCCGTGCGTCATTATCAATGTAAAAGGGGGCTCCCCAATGTTCATCCGCCCATCTATCCAAATCAAGCTCCACTCCATCATCATATTTTTCATTCGTAGATATAATAATGCTTTTTTTATTATTTACTAGCCCTGGAAAAGCTATACCCACTCCAAAGAGGCGCTTCACACCATTTGAATTTAGCAGGAAATCAATTGCATTTTCAATCTCCGGCAAACTTGCTGTCATATCCAAATCTTGACGAGAAGGCATTTTTACATAGTCTACCAGTTCTCCATTGCGTAAGAGACCGACTTTTGTAATGGTTCCTCCCAAATCTACAGCTATGATATACTTCATATTCATATTTCTATCAATTGGGGATTGCCATTCACACACTGTAAAGATGCAGAAAACCCGTTCTCCAAAATCACTTGATAATCATGTCCTGCGTCCGAAGGCCAACAAGCAGCGAATGACAGAACAGAATATCCTATATTTGCCACACGATGGGCCACCCCTCCAGGTATATAATGAAGACTACCCGGAAACATCCGCTCACTCCAAACCCTTCGGTTCTGATCCATCATAATCAATCTGCCTTCACCTTCCACTCCCCAATAGTACTCCCCACGATTCATATTGGCATGAAAATGTCCTTTGGTCATGAAATACTCATCACCAACCTTACCTGGATAAATTCTCGTGATTCCGAAATAGAGTCCCCCTGGCGTTCCTTCTTCAACCGGCAGATGACAAGTCACCTCATACAATAAAGTATCAGGAGACATCTGTTCATAAGCCTCACAATTATGAAAAACACCTCGTAAATCAGCCAAAGTCTTCAAACTCCTCTTCACATTTTCACCGATCAAAGAATCCTTTATAAAGAGCAAAGGCGACTCATTTGTTCTCTTATCATTCATCAGCATCATACTTTTAAAATCTTATATTGCAAAAGTACGCTGATATGGAACTCGCTCTTTCCTCTATATTTTCCGATAATTATGGTATTTTACCATTATTCGCAGCAAATGGATAAAACCTTGCAAAAAAAGTAGAAAACCAAGGCTCTAACCACCAAATATTCAATGATAAAATAGTAGAATCAAATGGCTTGTTTAGCCTTTACTCCAAACTGCTTTTGGAACTGCGACGGGGACATTCCTGTCACTTTTTTAAATTGGGATATAAAATTAGATAAGTTAGGGAATCCGACTTCCCCACTGATAGTAGAAATCTTCATTTTGTTTTCCAGTAATAGTTTTTTCGAATAACCGATACGCATTTCGTTCAGATATTCTACAAAGGTTTTCTTGGTCCTCTCCTTGAAATAACGGCAAAAAGCTGTCGGGGTCAATCCAACCAAAGTCGAAACTTCTTCCAACCTAATGGAAGTCGCAAAGTTCTTGACGAGAAACTTGTATACCTTATTAAATCTCTCAAAATCTTCTGAATTTACAGAATTCGTAAATCCCACTGAGGCCAGTAACTCATACTCAGTCGATGTGGCCATCAGCTCAAGAAGTGTTAAAAGATTCGTTACCTTCCGAACCCCTACATCATTCACCGAACTCCTTATAAACCGGGTTATCTCTAATTTCGAATTTCCGGTAAACTTCAGTCCACGCCGTGATCTCTCTATCAAATCACGAATATTATTCATTTCTGGTAATCTGATAAAATTCGGATCAAATATCTCACGTTTAAAGAACAGACAGATACACGTAGCACGCAAACCAGACTCCTTATCAAAATAAGCATCATCATTACGCCATTCATGAGGGAGATTAGGGCCAATCATACATACATCCCCCTCCTCATACTGTTCTATGCAATCCCCAACAAAACGGGTTCCTATACCTCTAGTTATATACATTATCTCTATGGCCGGATGATAATGCCAAGGTACAATGAAGTGCGGCAAGTCTTCTATATAATAATGTATATGACTGTCTATTGGGAATGGCAGATCTTGGTAAAGTGGTTTCATAATCATCTAAGTCAATAATCACCGTTAATTATAAAAGCGAATATAGATAATTATTTTATCAAAGCAAGCTATTGTATGTTAAAACTCATAGTAACATCAAAATATAAATATCAATCTTATACTCAAACAAACAAATGATATCTTTTGTATCTTTGTCCCCGCATTTTCACAACCACATAAAATTATAATGAAAACAATAGTAAATGTTCCCTCCCGACAGAACACCATGCGCGAACTGCGGGATTATCTGATGATTGCCCTGGGTATGGTCTTATATGGTATCGGCTGGACAGTCTTCCTGCTTCCCAACGATATTACTACCGGTGGCGTACCGGGCATTGCATCCATCGTATATTTTGCCACTGGATTTCCCGTCCAATATACGTACTTCGCCATCAATTTTCTGCTTCTATTGCTTGCCCTACGTGTGTTGGGATGGAAGTTCAGCGTAAAGACAATCTTTGCCGTATTCACCCTGACCTTTTTCCTTTCCATTATCCAGAAACTGACCGAGGGTGTTGTCCTCCTGCACGACCAGCCTTTCATGGCTTGTGTCATCGGTGCCTCCTTCTGCGGTAGCGGCATCGGCATCGCCTTTTCCAACAACGGCAGTACTGGCGGCACGGACATCATTGCCGCCGTAATCAACAAGTACCGCGACATCACGCTGGGCAGAGTCATGTTGATATGTGACCTTATCATCATCTCGTCCAGTTACTTTGTTCTAAAAGATTGGGAAAAGGTGGTGTATGGCTACGTTACTCTATACATATGCAGCTTCGTGCTCGACCAAGTGGTGAACAGTGCCCGCCAGTCCGTACAATTCTTTATTATCAGCGATAAATATGAGGAGATAGCCAAGCACATCCAGGTATATCCTCACAGAGGTGCAACGGTCATCAACGCCTCGGGCTTCTATACGGGAAAAGAGATAAAAATGCTGTTCGTGCTGGCCAAGAAGCGGGAGTCCACCATCATTTTCCGGCTCATAAAAGACATAGACCCCAATGCCTTTGTATCACAAAGTGCAGTCATCGGAGTCTATGGAGAGGGATTCGACAGAATCAAAGTGAAGTAGAGGATTTCTCGAACTTCCCTTGATTCCAAGTATAAACAATAGGACGGCGGACAAACGGTTTCAGTTTCTCCGCCGCTTCTTTACCCATGTAATCGGTCGTGGTAAAAGTGAATGCCAACGTGGCATCCTTCGCAGAAAGGTCCGCTTTCATCAGCAGCATGTCGGCCTGGCGACGGGCATCCTGATACTCATAGACATCCACCGTATCCGCGGCCTCAGCGATAAAATCATCCAGAACGGGCAATGCCGGCAGGTAGGACGAAGCAACCAGCTCCTTCCAGTCTGTCGTATAGAACTTGACATGGCTGTCGCAAGCCGGAGCACAAACCGTAGCAACCACACAAATCACCTTCGTACTGTCGTTAATAGACAAGAGCTTCATCTGCCATGAACTCTGGGGCGTCATCTTCACATGTATATAGTCTGGAGAAAGTTCCGTCATTTCCGATTTACCACCAAAGCTGTTGGTCACCTCAGCTTTCATCTTACTTTCCAGAAAGTCTATAAAATCCGCACGGTTCACGGCGCTAAGCAACGGACATATAGAATCCGGCATATTCTTAAAACACGTCTTGGCTTCCTGGGCCTGCAAATACCCCCATCCGATGAAAGCCAAAATCAAAAAAGCACTCAGTTTTCTTATCATAACATTTTAATCATTTCTTCAAGGAAACGGGCATCTGTTTCATCAAAACCGCCCAAATCGTCACTGTCAATATCCAATACTCCCCACACTTCACCGTCCTCACGCTTCAGCGGAACCACGATCTCCGAACGCGACAGCGAGCTACAGGCTATATGTCCGGGAAATGCATCCACATCGGGCACAACCAACGTCTCGGCTCTATCCCATGCCGTGCCGCAAACACCACGGCCTTTCCTGATGCGCGTACAAGCTATCGGTCCCTGGAAAGGTCCTAACACCAATTCTTCACCCTTCACCAAATAGAAGCCTACCCAAAAGAAATGGAAAGTCTCTTTCAGCGCCGCCGAAACATTCGCCAGATTGGCTATCAAGTCATCTTCACCTGCCAGCAGATTTTTCAGTTGAGGAAGCAAAGCGCGATATTTCTCTGTCTTGCTACCAGCATTTATATATAGGTCTTCTGCCATATATCTCTTGTTTATTTACTCCCCAAATATAGGAAGAACATTCCAATCAACACCAAAATGAGGTCGACAGCCTTGCTTTTTAAATTCTTTTCACGGAAGAAAAGCGCACCGAAAAGGAAGGAAACAACAACGCTTCCACGACGCACCATCGAAACGATGGAAATCATAGAGTCCTCATAGCTCAGGGCATAAAAATAGACAAAGTCTGCCGCACAAAGGAAAATGGAGATACAGATAATGGTCCAGTCCCAACGAAACGGGGTACTTTCTTTTCGCTTGGGGTACCACAACAGCAGGATGATGGGGCACATGATAAAGACTTGGTAGACATTATACCACGACTGCACCAGCATCGGGTTGAGCTGCTTCATCAGATATTTGTCATACAGCCCGCTGACAGCTCCGGCAACGGCAGCCAGCACGATGAAAAGAATCCATTTGTTATGCTTGAAGTCGATTCCCTCTTTCTTGCCCGAACGGCTCAGCATGAAGAAGGACACTATGGCAAGCAGCACGCCAATCCATTGATAAAGGTTCAAGCGTTCGCCAAACACAACCATGGCACCTACAAGCACCATTACGGGACGCGTCGCATTAATCGGTCCCACGATGGTCAGCGGCAGATGCTTCATCCCGAAATAACCGAATATCCAGGAAGAGAGCACGATAAACGACTTGACAATAATGAACTTATGCACCTCCCACCCCACCACGGGAACATCAAACATCGTACCTCCCAACACCGACGGCGCAAAGGCAGATACCAGAATGAAAGGAAGAAATATCAGGCTCGAGAACAGCGTGTTCAGGAAAAGCACCGGCAGTACGGCATTGTCACGAAGCGACTTCTTCTTGAAGACATCGTAAAATCCCAATAAGGCAGCAGAGAGGAAAGCAAGTAATAACCACATAGAGTCAATTAAAAATTAAGAATTAAAAATTAAAGGGAGGGGCCTACGTTTTTGTAGTACATCCCTCTTTTATTCTAAAAAAGTAGTTTCCGGATAGGCTACGTCCACCAGAAACAATGCATTTCCGGGAACGGAAGTTCCTGCCTGGCAACGGTCCTTCTGTTCGACGACGCGTCGGAAACCTTCAACAGAAAGTTTTCCGCGACCCACTTCGAGCAGAGTGCCGACAATGGCACGTACCATGTTCCGCAGGAACCGGTCAGCCTGGATGGTGAATACCCAAGTCACATCGTCTACCCGGGTCCAGGCGGCATGCATAATCTTGCAATTATTGGTTTTGACATCCGTATGGAGTTTGCTGAAGCTGGTAAAGTCCGTATAGTCAAACAAGGTTTGGGCAGCCTCATTCATCCGCTCAAAGTCCGGCGTTTGGAACAGACGGCAGCGATATTGGCGGTTGAAAGGAGACTTGGCGGTAGTGACATAATATTTATACATACGCGCCGTAGCATCAAAGCGGGCATGTGCATCGGACTTCACGGCCCGCAAGCGGTATACGGAAATATCGGGAGGAAGCAGACGATTCAGCTTATCCGTCATAAAAACAGTGTCCAGAGGAGAATCACTGTCAAAGTGAGCTACCATCAGTGAGGCATGCACCCCGGCATCGGTACGCCCCGCTCCCACGACTTCCACCTCACGACGCAGCAAGGTACTCAGCGCCTTCATCAAACACTCCTGCACACTCACTCCATTCGGCTGGATTTGCCAGCCGTGATAAGCGGTGCCATCATAAGCCAGGTATATAAAATATCGTTGCACGGTCTTTTTTGTGTGCAAAGATAGTGCAAACTTAAGAAGGTTTGAATTATCTTTGCAAGGTTTTCACCACAGATTACACAGATTAACGCAGATTTTTCACAGACATAGTACATTTATAAGATGAGATATTCTTCCAGAATCCTACCTATACTGATAATTGTCGCAGCTGCCGCAACATTCACCTTTGCCGGCTGCAAGAAGAAAGACATGTCGCTCAAGTTGAACGAACCGCGCAACATTCGGGGCGTTGTCAGCTACAAACGCTCGTTCGGAGACTTGAATGAGAAACATCTCAATGTAGCCCAAGCCATCGGCATACGTGTGCTTTCCTCCCGCGAGGAAGCAGAAAAGATGAAGGAGCAACTGCAACCTATCACGACGAACGAGCTCTATGCCGTGGATTCACTGACGCATTCCATCCCTTATCTCATTCCGGGCGCCGCCAGCCTGCTGGACACCATCGGACACAACTTCCTTGATTCACTGACCGCCAAGGGGCTGAATCCAAACAAGATAATTGTGACTTCCGTACTTCGCACCCAAGACGACGTAAAACGCCTGCGCCGCCGTAACGGCAATGCTTCTCCAAACTCGGCACATTTTTACGGAACGACATTCGATGTCAGTTGGAAGCGCTTTCAGAAAATAGAAGACGAGGATGGACGTCCTTTGCAGGATGTCAGCGCAGATACCTTAAAACTGGTTCTTTCGGAAGTGCTCCGTGACCTGCGGAAAGCCGATAAATGCTACATCAAGTACGAGTTGAAGCAAGGATGCTTCCACATTACGACAAGAGAGAAATAAGCGGAAAAGAATTAGCGTTAATAGTATTTTTCAATCCCGCCAAACCCTATTATTATTTTGTTCTCTTTCGTTTTACAGATAAAGTTATTTAATCGCCTTTCAAATTCTTCCGGTCGTTTCCTCGCCGCTTCAATGTATGCGATTCGGATACGTTTATAGGGGTCAGAGAAACTCTGATAATTCTTCCATATTCTTTCATCCTCTTTCAATCTGTCGATTATATCATTTGGAAAAACAAAAGGAACCGACAAGACAGTTCGTATTTTATCCTCAAATTCAAGATGTATCATTTTATGCTCCAGCAACCATTTCAACCTTTCTTTGTTGGCTTGCGAATAGGTACTTTTAGGATTCCTGGGCGTGAAACGCTGAATTTTATGTTCTTTGTCAAGTGACTTTATCGTGCTGTCAATCCACCCGAAACAAAGGGCCTCTTCAACAGCGTCATTATATACAATACTTTTCTCGCTTGAAGATTTAGTAGGAAACACAAACCAGACTCCATCGGCAGTATCAAAATTGTCAGCCAGCCACTTCCGCCAATCTTTTCTGTTTTCAAAATATCTTATTTCTGTTGACATGACAAGCCATCCAAATTACACTTCTCTCCTTATTCTTCCAGCATCTTCCACGCTAGCGGCAGGCAGGCAACTATATCCCCCACCGTCATCCCCACTGCCCCCTGCTTCTTGCAGGCAACATCTCCCGCCAGTCCGTGCACATACGTGGCCAGGCAGGCAGCCTTCTCCGGCTCATAGCCTTGGGCAAGCAAGGCAAGCACCACTCCCGTCAGCACATCACCGCTGCCTCCCGTTGCCATACCCGGATTGCCGGTAGGGTTGAAAAAACATTTCCCGGCAGGAGTGACAATGGCAGAATAAGCGCCTTTCAAGATGATATGCACTCCGGCGCTCTTCGCCAGCTCGCGAGCCTTCATCAGGCGTTCGTACGAATTCTGGCATTTGCCTACAAGACGCTCCAGTTCCTTGGGGTGCGGAGTCAGAATACTCCCTTTGGGCAGACGCCCTATATAGTTACGCTTCTCGCCCAGCAAGTTCAGGGCATCAGCATCCACCACCATCGGAGTCTGGCATATCTCTATCTGCTCCAGCAGAGCCGCCTCGGTCTCTGCCGCCTTTCCCAGTCCCGGACCTATCGCCACGGCCTGGTAATCGTCCGTATCAGTAGCGGCGGCAAAGCAGGTGTCGCTGATGTCCAGCTCCGTCATGGCTTCGGGCACGGAAGTCTGCACAATGAAGTTGTTGCAGAACGGCACATGCACCGTCAGCAGCCCCACCCCCGAACGCAGACAAGCACGCGCAGCCAGCACCGAAGCTCCCGCCATTCCCTGCGAACCGGCTATCAGCAGTGCACGGCCGAAGTTCCCCTTATGGGCAAACCGGCTGCGCGGCTTCAGCAGGGCAGACACATCTTCATGCTCCAGCAGGCAGAAGTCCGTTTCCATGTCATGGATGACATCCTCGCTGAGTCCGATGTCCAGTAACTGCCATTCGCCCACATACGGCTCGTTCTCGGCAAAGAGAAATGCCAGTTTCGGCAATTGCAGGCTCAGCGTCAGATGGGCACGGACGATATTCGTATGTACGTTGTAGGTATTGTCCTCACCCATCAGTCCCGATGGGATATCGATGGACACCACCGTGGCGGGCGAAGCGTTGATGTACTTCACTACGGCTGCAAAACCGCCGCTCAGAGCCTTGTTCAAACCGCTGCCGAAGAGACCGTCTATCACCACATGGTCTGCCGTCAGCACGGGAGGTACAAACTGGGTGGTCACTTCGTGGAAGTCCACACCCGGCACGTCGGCCAGCCGCTCCTTGTTCGTCTCGCAGTCCGGCGAAAGCGTCCCTTTCGTATTGAAGAGATACACCTCGAGCCGGTAGCCCTTCCCGGCCAGCAGTCGCGCCAGGGCAAGCGCATCGCCACCGTTGTTCCCCGGTCCGGCAAAAACGGTGAGCGGCGTGTCCGGCTCCCAACGCTCGGCAATGGCACGGGCCAATGCGCGTGAGGCACGTTCCATCAAGTCGATGGAGGCAATCGGTTCATTCTCTATGGTATCTGCATCCAGTTGCTTGATGCTTGTAGTAGGAAATATCTTCATAATAGGATTATCTTAAAATCGTAGAGCAAAGATAGGGCTTTGATTTCAACTGTACAAAGAGAAGACGTTTTTTATCAAGTTGCTTTGCCCCCCGGGAAAAAATATCTGCTCCGTAAGGAAAAGTTGTCTTCAATGCAAAGGATTCTTAGAACAAAGCCTTTATTCTTAGAAACAAAAGCTCTATTTCTATAAACAAAAGCTTTATTTACAGAAACAGAAATTCTGTTTTAAGTTTGCGTAGGCTTACGGATAAGTTTGCACAAGCTTGTCGGCAAGTTCCCGCAGGCTTGTCGGCAAGTTTCTAATTATACCCATTAACTTACGCAAAATAATGACTAATTTTGTACCCTCAACATATAATAAAAGCCAAAACAATAAAAGCATATTCAATGAGTACATCCCGACACCCGAAAGGTCTTTACCTTATCTTCGCCACCAGCACGGCAGAGCGTTTCAGCTACTACGGCATGCGTGCCATCTTCATTCTGTTCCTCACCCAGGCACTCCTTTTCGACAAGGAGCACGCCGCCTCCATCTACGGCAGCTACACCGGACTGGTGTACCTGACACCCTTAATCGGCGGCTACATCGCCGACAAATACTGGGGCATCCGCCGTTCCGTCTTCTGGGGGGCCATGATGATGGCAGTCGGCCAGTTCCTGATGTTTGCCAGTGCCTCGATGCTGGAGGCGCGTGAGCTTTCGCATTGGCTGATGTACGGCGGACTGACTTTCCTTATATTGGGCAACGGCTGCTTCAAGCCCACCGTCTCCTCCCTGGTGGGGCAGCTCTACGAGCCGGGTGACAAACGGCTGGATTCCGCCTACACCATCTTCTATATGGGTGTCAACGTGGGTTCCTTCCTCGCCCCGCTGGTCTGCGGCTATTTTGGCGAGACGGGCAACCCTCACGACTTCCGATGGGGCTTCCTCATTGCCGCCCACGTCACCCTGCTGACGGTCGTCCTCTTCGAAACCCAGAAAAACAAGTACCTCATCGGCCCCGATGGCAAGCCCCTCGGCATTATCCCCGACGCCCGCAAGGAGCGGCCCCAGGCAGACAACACCGCCCGGAAGAGTGCCCACGCCAACGGACGGCCCATGCGCAACTACCTGCTGCTCGCCCTGCTTGCCATCGCGCTTGCCGGTTTCTTCTACTGGTGTTTCGGGAGCGATTGGATAAGCATCGGCATCTTCACCGCCTGCATCGTGTTTCCCGTCAGCATCCTGCTGGAAGGCTCACTCACCAAGACGGAGCGCGACCGCATCTTCGTCATCTACATCATCGCCTTCTTCGTCATTTTCTTCTGGGCGGCCTACGAGCAGGCAGGCGCCTCGCTCACGCTTTTCGCCTCCGAGCAGACCGACCGCGTCATCCTGGGGTGGGAAATGCCCGCCTCCTGGATTCAGTCCTTCAACCCCTTCTTTGTGGTGATACTTGCCGCCATCATGCCGGGCGTATGGGGCGCCCTGGGCAAACGGGGCATGGAGCCCGCCTCGCCCACCAAGCAAGCCATCGGCCTGCTACTGCTTTCACTGGGCTATCTCGTCATCTGCTTTGGGGTGAAAGATGTTCAGCCGGGCATCAAGGTGAGTCTCATTTGGCTGACGGGGCTCTACTTCATCCATACCATGGGCGAAATCTGCCTCTCGCCCATCGGACTCTCCATGGTGAACAAGCTCACGCCCATCCGCTTCGCCTCGCTGATGATGGGGATATGGTACCTCTCCACCGCCACTGCCAATAAGTTTGCAGGCACGCTGAGCGGGCTCTACCCCGAAGCCGGAAAGGTAAAGACGCTGCTGGGTTATCGCATCGAGACAATGTACGATTTCTTCATGGTGTTCGTCGTCATGTCTGCCACGGCATCGCTTATCCTCTTCCTGCTTTCAAAGAAATTACAGAAGATGATGCATGGAGTGGAATAAAAATCGCATGTTTAAAGTAGAACCCAACGAAGTACAACTCTTTTTTCACATTAAAAACAACATTACATGGCCACACACCGCCAATAACCCCATAAGAGGAACAACAGCAATTCCACAAAAAATTCTGTTTATATCCAGAACAGACACTGTTTTGCCACGACGCAATTCTATGAACAATGCAAAGTCCATCATAAGTGGTACCACATTGACCGGATATGAAAACATGGCGAATATCAGCCAAGCAGCCAATGCGGCTTTCAATGTCCTTTCATCAGAAAAGACAAACGGTGACACCACCAGCAGGAACAATACAAGCCCGCACATTCCGGTTTCCACTGCAATATGCAACAGTTCATTATAGGGATAAGTCACGTTGTCAGCTACATCCAGAAAAGCGAATTGAGGATGATTTCTGAAATAATCCGCCTGATAGAACATGTATTCCTTTTCAAAAGAGAAAGCATACAATAAAACAGCAACAACCAGTCCCACAACAAGATACCCGCCCAGCGGTCCCGGATTATTGAAAGTGCCCGTCACATCAAACAGAGGATGGCAACTCGACAAAAAGCGTTCCTTTATGATTCACCTTTCGCGCCAAAATAGCAAGAGGACTAACAGTATCTTCTGTTTCAGTGTTTTCAGAGGCATTCTTGTTTTAGCAATGATAAAAAATGGTATCTAACAATCAACTTATTTCCATTTCTTCACTCCTTCCATATTTTCCGGTGTAGCTTCTATCAGGCTCAAGGCAAATCCACCGCTACGTGCCAGCTTCACATTCATCTTGTTCTTGCTCGTCACGATGCCCTTCTTAATCTGATAAGCGGTAGCATTTTTTTCAAAATCAGCATCTTTGGCATCGGCATAAAGCGTGGCTATGTACTGCTTGCCCGGCTCCAGGAAGTCGAGAACAAAAGCTGAAGTGCGTGCATGCTCATCGGTGATGCCTCCCACAAACCAATTCTCCGTACCCTTGGCTTTACGGGCCACGGTAATATAGTCTCCCGGCTCCGCTTCAAGGTACTTACTGTCGTCCCAGTCTACTGCTACGTCCTTGATGAACTGGAAAGCATCCAAATGGGGTTCATAATTCTCCGGCAAATCGGCAGCCATCTGCAGTGGGCTGTAGAGGGTGACGTATAATGCCAGTTGCTTTGCCAGCGTGGAATGAATCTGCCCGTGATTGTCATGATTCATAAAATTCAGATAAATGTCAAAGATGCCCGGGGTATAATCCATCGGACCACCTATCAAGCGAGTGAAGGGGAGCACAGTAGTGTGGGAAGGCTTGTTGCCGTCATAAGGCTCGAATTCCGTGCCACGGGCTGATTCATTGCCAATCAAGTTGGGATAGGTGCGGCACAAACCTGTAGGACGTACTGCCTCGTGCGCATTCACACAAATCTTATATTCGGCAGCTTTTTGTATGGCATAGAGGTAATGATTGTTCATCCATTGTCCATAGTGATGTTCTCCGCGAGGAATTATATCGCCCACATAACCACTCTTTACAGAGTTATAGCCATTATCCGCCATAAACTGATAGGCTTTGTCCAGATGACGTTCATAATTGCGTACCGAAGCAGAAGACTCATGATGCATCATCAGCCTGACCCCTTTACTGTGTGCATAGGCATTCAGCATCTTTACGTCAAAGTCGGGATAGGCAGTCACAAAGTCGAACACAAAATCGCGCGAACTTCCACCCCAGCTTTCCCATCCTTCATTCCAGCCTTCTACCAATACTTGGTCGAAACCATGTTCGGCGGCAAAATCTATATAGCGTTTCACTCTTTCATTAGTGGCTCCATGCCGACCGTTCGGCTTGATTTTCGTATAGTCGTTTTCTCCAAAACGCATGGCAATCAGTTCATCTGTATAACTCCACGACTTCTGACCGGTAATCATCTCCCACCATACGCCTACATACTTCACCGGTTTAATCCACGAAACATCTTCATAGGCACAAGGTTCGTTCAGGTTCAAGGTAAGTTTGGAGGCAAGCATATCACGGGCGTCATCGCTCACCATGATGGTACGCCACGGAGTCTTCCCGGGAGCTTGCATATATGCCTTGTTTCCCAAAACATCCGGGGTCAACCACGATTCAAAAACCAAGTTCTTTTCATCCAGATTGAGATGCATACAAGAATAGTCCACCAAAGCCGCTTCATGCAAGTTGATGTATAGACCATCGTCCGTCCTCATCTGCAAGGAGGTTTGCACACCCGTGGGCGAGAAAACGAACTGGGAAGCATTCACCGTCACCGCCTTATCCATTAAACCGCGAATTTCGGACAAACGGGACTCTGTATAGTCATACTCCTGCGTGTCATAGTCACCGGGAATCCAGAAAGCGGTATGGTCTCCGGTCATGGCAAACTGGGTATACTCCTCTTTTACCGTAAAATAGTGCAGAGTTCTTTGTAAAGGAAACTCATAACGGAATCCCAAACCGTCATCGTAAAGACGGAAACGGATAACGATATGGCGGTTCTGCTCCTTCTGGTCCAACGTCACAGCCAGCTCATTGTAATGATTCCGTATCTGCGACACTTCTCCCCACACAGGTTTCCATGTTTCATCGAAAGTTGAAGCCCCGGCTTCCACAAGTGTAAAACCATTCATCAAGCCCGGGTCACCCACCAATTCCAAGCCCAGTTTCGATGGATTAACCACGGCTTTCTCTTTGTAAAACAACTGATAGACCGGCTCTCCCAAAGCATTTACGGTAAACTCAAGACGGAGATTTCCATCAGGCGAAGTGATACCTTCGGCCATCGCCACCTTTCCTACTACCACGAAAAGCAGAAAGCAAATCCACTTCACAGATGCATAATGCATGTTCTTCATATTTTTTTATTAATGGTTTCTAAATCTATCATTACTGTTTAGGAGTCAACTTCAGCAACACGACACCGTGTGCAGGAATATCAAACTGCATCTTATCCTTGGTACTTCCGATGTCCTTATGTTTCCATAAGTCGCGTACTTTGTATTCTTTCTCCCAGAAGCGGACATCTGCAAAAGAGAGGTTTTCTTTCTGCAAAACGGTTTCCACATTCCAGGGTTGTTCATCGCGGTTAAAGAAACATACTGCGGCTTCACCATTGGACAACTGCTTCACCCAAATTTCATGCTCACCCACTTTCATGTATCGTCCACCTTGTTTGCCAAGCTTGTCCTGATTTACTGCAATCACTTCTTTATTTGTCAAAATTCCAAGTGTCTCCTTGTCCATTTTACGAATATCATTACCCGCGAGCAAAGGGGCAGCAAGCATACACCACATCGTGAAATGAGAGCGATTCTCTTCCATCGTCAGCACACCATTACCCACCTGAAGCATGTCCGGGTCGTTCCAATGTCCCGGTCCGGCGTATTTGTGCAAGTCGGCATTCTTGTCAATGATTTCTACGACACCGCATCCTCCCCAATAATTAATACCTTTAAAAGCATTGATAATGTCACCGGTAGTCCTCCAAAGATGTCCGATGCCTTTTGCCCATGTCCAAGGCTGGCTGTTTCCCCACTCGCAAATAGAGAATACGATAGGACGCCCGGAAGCCTTCAGGGCATCACTCATTGTTTTGTAGGCAGCTTGAGGATTCTGGCCTTCATCAAAACACCAGTCATACTTCAAATAATCCACTCCCCATTCCGCATAAGTGCGTGCATCCTGAAACTGATAGCCACGGCTTCCCGGTCGTCCGGCACAAGTCAGCGTTCCCGCACATGAATAAATACCGAATTTAAGTCCTTTGGAGTGTATGTAATCTGCCAAAGCCTTGATGCCGGAAGGAAAATTCTTTTCATCAACCAGAATGTTTCCTTCATTATCCCGGCCTACCTGCCAACAATCATCTATATTGAGATACTCATATCCTGCATCCTTCATGCCGGTAGACACCATCAAGTCTGCAATCTCACGAATCTGTTTTTCATTAATGTTACAACTGAAGCAATTCCAACTATTCCACCCCATAGGAGGAGTCAAAGCCAAAGAATCGGTACTGTTTGCACGGGCAGAAATGACAGTGCAAACTACAAATAATAAACATAAAAATCTGTTTTTCATAATACAATTGTTTTTCAAGGAATAATTAAATATTTCAAGTTTCGCAAGTTACCTTTGCGCTTTCAAAACAATCTCAACGCTCTTCCTCCGAGAGAGAGCATTAAGATACAACAGTTCATCAACAATCTGAAAAATTTGAGAAACTTCAGTTATTATAAAACACAAAATCAATGGTTCCTTAAATATCAGATTATCGGTCTTATAAAACCACTATCGCAATGATGCTATATCAATCACCAACCGGCTATCATCCGTGATGTGTGTAGTAGTAAACTTTACTTTATCATCCAGCCTTACCTTAATCTCTACTGTAGCATTGCCAAGGATAGTACCAGCCTTGTTGTCCAGTAGAATTTCAAAGTTCAATGTCGACTTGTTCGTCACTTTCACCAGAGCCTGATTGCCTTTCACCTCCTTCACTTCATAAGAGAGGCACGCCTTGACCAGAGATAGCAGGTTCTTCTCAGAGCCTATCAGTATATCCCCGAACTTCACTACCGAACGCCCGGCAAGGAGAGCTTCTTTCACTCCTTCCTGAGAACGTTCTTTGGCAAATACAATCGTCATCGGTCCACTTTGTTTGTCCGTACGATACGTTTGCTTATAAACGCCATGTATATCGGTATTTCCCATATATGTCAGGCCGTATTCCTTACAGTAATTAAAAGCTTTCGGATAGTACTCAAAGCCGTTCACCACCTCTATTCCATGTATCTTTTTTTGCTTAATCAAATCTTTATGGACATTATATAAAGTGCTTGTGTCGTTAGGCCACCCCGGATGATTCCACATAATGAAGGCCCCTTGCTCCAAAGCGTTGTCAACAGCTCTCAGAGGATCTTCCACGTCCAGCGCATTGGCATCCGTCAAGAAGAGAGCATTGATGTGCCCTATCGGCTTGGAACGGGTTATCTCGGCTCCCTGAATTACTATCAGATTGGAAGCTTTCTCTACAGTCTTTGCCCTTTTGTAAGATTCGTTATGGTCGGCCTTGATATAGTCTTTATTGGGGCGATATTCTATATGGTCGGTAATGGCTATCACATCCAGCCCGCGAATAGCAGCTTCCCACACCCGATTTTCAGGTTTTATATCTCCATCGGAGAAGATGGTGTGGGTATGAAAATCACACTTCAGAGTTTTATATCCTTCCACATCGGGGATATAAATATATTCGCCCGAATAAGGCTGCTGTGCTTCCGGTACCTTCACTACTTCCAGGCCCTGCAACTGTGCAGAGCCCCGAAGTGTGAAAGCCGATAAAAAAAACAAAGATAAAATTAACTTTTTCATTCGTCTCTCTATTTTATAGTTTGCTATTTTGCAGGAGTAATCTTCACGAAGGTGACACCGTGATAGGGAACTTCCGTCCGGAAGATGCCGTTCACCTCTCCCAAGTCTTTCTGTCGCCACAAGTCACGAACCATTGCTTTTCCTTCAATGCCAAGCTGTTTCAAATCAAAATCAAAAGCATACTCTCTCATCTGCATAGCTTCAGCATCCTCCTGATCCCAAAGAATGAAATAAGGGTCTACATGGAAGAAGCCCACCGCATAAGAACCGTCGTACAGTTTTTTACTCCATACTTGGCCGTTCTCTACCATCATCTTCTTGGCGGGAGCCACCATGGGGTCTTGGCTGACTGCTATCACTTCGTTGTTGGTCAGCAGATTCAGCGTAAAATCGTCCATATTTGCCATGTCGCAACCTATGAGCAAAGGAGAAGAAAGAAGGCACCACAAAGAAATATGAGAGTACTGTTCGTCTGCCGTAAGATATGAATCGTGCACTTTGCTTCCCCAGCCTTGACCAAGCTTGCCAACAACCAGCATGTCGGGGTCATTGTTTCTGCCCGGAGCCGTAGCATCCGCACAAACATCCTGGAAAGTACCTATAGCTGTCACAACATTCCATTCGTCCGTGATGTCGCGAGTAGTGCGCCATTGGTTTCCTCCTGCTTCCGGTGCCCAGTTCCACACATTGGGAGCGCCATAACCCACACAGTAAACAATGTCACGGTTCACCTTATCCAATGCCTTGCGCATCACGATATAGGGTTCCTGAATAGTCTTCTCTTCCGAATCTTTTTCTATCTCCAAATATCCGCAATAGTCATATTTCAAATAATCCACTCCCCAGCGTTCCCATGTCTTGGCATCAATTTCTTCGTGCTGGTAGCTGCCCACATGTCCGCCACAAGTGATATGTCCCGGTGAGGAATAAATACCGAACTTCAAGCCCAATCCATGAATATAGTCTGTCAATGCCTTGAAATCGGGGAATTTATCGTTTGAAAGTATCTCGCTCTGCTTGGTACGCGACGCAGCTTCCCAACCATCATCTATATTCACGTATTCCCATCCGTAGGCATGCAGTTTTTCGTTCATCATGCGGGCTGCGTCACGCACTTTCTCGTCGTTCACAGAAAGCCCCCAACAGTTCCAACTGTTCCATCCCATAGAAGGAGTCAAGGCTATGGCATCTCCTATTTTAACAGTTACCTCTTTCTGGGCCGTACCTTTGTCATTGGTGGCTTTGAGCGTTACCTTATACTCTCCCTCTACTGTGGCTTTACCCGTAATGCGACCGGTAACAGCATCCAATTTCACACCAGCCGGAAGCCCTTCGGCCTCAAACTTCATGGGGCGGTTGCCGGTAGCCATCACAGACCATAGGAACGGATTACCCGGACGTGCGCCATAGACCAGCGGATTGTTGATGACCGGACTTTCGGGAGCAGGAGGCGTAAGGATATACTTCTCCTTTGCCACCGGTTTTGCCCACGCAGGAACAGGTTTCACATCGCCACGAGTCGTTATCTTCACATTGAGCCAGTCGGCATGGTCGTACATAATGCCGTCACCACATTCTTCTACCAATAGCAGCACTTTGTCCACCCCTTTCAGGTTTACATTAAACTCTTTTACTGGGTCTCCTTTCTGCATCACTCCACTCTTCCAGAGTTCCTTCTTGTCACCGAGAATCTTGAACTGAAGTTTGCCTGCAAACAAGTTCTTGTCATCAGCTCCTGCCAAACCGGAGATCGAAACGGCCTTTCCATCCAAATCGTACAGCAGGCGGCTGATGGAATGGGCACCAAGTCCACGTTCATAAACAACTCCATTCACTGTAAGCGGAGTATGTACTACGGAACGGTTGACTTCAAGCATTCCCCAGTCCTGAACATAACAGGAATCTTGACCGAATTCATCCAGCCACACTTCTTTAGTAGGCCCGTTGTCGCAAGACTGCAAGCTCCAAGCGCCCATCAACATTGCAGCCATAAGTGCTGCACATTTTTTAATTTTCATTTCTTTGTGTTTTTTGTAAAATCAAGTGAGATTATACTCGCCTGCAAGATCCAATTTATTGTAAATAATCCCTACCAGCATGCGATGTTTTTAAAAAGCCCCTCCAGGGCACACTCTGAGAGGGGCTATAATCAGTATACGACTGAATAGGGTTCACTTCGGAACACAATTCGCGAATCCCCAAAAGCGGCCATTATCCGTAATGATCAATTACCACATCAATCAATCGCCTTTTCTACAAATACGAATATTATCGAATGCAAAATTACGGGCTATCTCAGGATCTATCTCCAAACGCATATTGAAGCTTGTGTACGAACCTGGATGGTAGTCCGGATAATCCTCTGACAAATATACATTAAACGGCAACGTAATTGTCTCCCAACGGTTGAAGTTCTGTATATTAAAGTCTGTAGCAACCCAATCGCATGTGGGAGCAGCCCAATAAAGATAATTACAGAACCTTATTCTGTCCTTGATGAATTGATTGGATGTGCGGAATTCACATTTCACCACATAATTCTTACATGATTCAAGTCCTAACATATCATCAGTATAAGGTATATCGCCTCTTTCTGCAATATACCACCAAGAGCTATATTCAGATTTATCATCTATTCTCAAGAAGTTACCGCTCAACCGTTGTGGATCTTTCTCATCAGTCACCACATTTGTCATAGAACTGGGCAAATATTCGTCAAAGTCCATAATCATAAAATCACAATCGTAGTAACGTCCGGGGCATACCGCCTCAACATTATACTTCACCCCTTTCACTTTAATTTTTATGTTCTTATCTACATCAACCGGTACTTTAGCAGTCAGATAATTATTAGCCGATTTAATGACCGGAGATACCTTTCCATTGAAATCGACAACAGCATTGAGCGAATCTATTTCATAGAGGTTGAAGAAATCTCCATAAATCATAATCGTATCACCCGGTGCCGTATATTCATTGAACATGCGGGAAAGCTTTAAATTGGGCGCTACCGTTTTAAAAGGAATTTCAAAACAACCGGCCGTATTATAAATACTTATTTTATCGGTTTTCTTGGTTGCCAGCTTTACCGGTATCTTTATAAACAGAATATCATCTTCTGTATATACCTCTTGCATATCCAGCTTAATGTCATCAATCAAAATAGAATCGATATTATGAACATCCAAACCGGTTCCATGAACAGCTATAAAATCCCCCAAAGCAGCTTCTTCAATGGTGGTATTCATATCAGCAATGGTGGTCACATTGGTCAGTTCAATAGGAAGTGCAACTCCGTTATCGTCAGAGCAAGATGTCCAAGAAATTCCCATAAGAAGAGCACCGACGAGATACATCTTCCTAAAACTCAATATCTTTTTCATTGTATTTTTCATCATATAGTTAATAAATAGGATTACCATCCGGGATTATTTTTCTCAATATAAGGGTTACCGTTAATTTCATCGGGCGGAAGGGGCATCAGCCAATGCTTCTCCTCACGTCTCTTCAAATTACCGTTTTCATCCATACCGATAGCATTCATTACCGATAAATAAATACCCCAACGAATCAAATCGGTACGACGATTCCCCTCAACTGCAAACTCTTTAGCACGCTCTTCCAAGATAAACGAACGGAAAGTTTCTTTCGTAAACGGAATCTTCTCATGACGCTTGCTTACCAGCGTACTATTGTTACGCTTATTCAACAATTCAATCTTAGAGAATGCATCTTGGGTAGGTCCATTCAATTCATTATCAGCTTCCGCATACAGTAACAGCACTTCTGCGTAACGCATAAAAGGCCAGTTAAAGTCTTTACGATTACCGTCAATTTCACCCGTCACTGCCGTAAACTTAGTAAAACGAGAACCGTAATAAGCACCATACGTAGGCTGGTCGGTCTTCTGATAAGCTCCAATACCCTGGTCGGCATACGGAGCCTCTTCACGGTTCACGTATACACTGTCACGCAACGGGTAGTAACGCCAGGTATAAATGCCCAGTTCTTCGTTATAAGAATCGGGGTAACGGTGCAGAATGCCCCATGTAATACGTTCATCTTTCCAATCATCGAACATCTGTAGCCAGTGATCGCGATAAGTATAATAACCAGAACCCAGAGTTCTATCCTCTTTCCAATAGCCGTAATACGATTCGCTGATATAGTTTCCGGCAAGATTATCCCCTTCGGGATAAGTCTGTAATGTAAACAGGAATTCCGGCCCGTTCTTATTGTCGATTTTCCATAATTCTTTCTGACTAGAAGCCAACACACACTCTCCTTCTGCAATCACTTCGGCTGCTTTCTCTTTGGCCAGTTTGTAATACTCCTGAGAATTGAACTCTTCATATCCCGGAAGACGAATCTTGTTATGCCAGATTTCCTGAGGCATCAATGCCGATTCTGTTCCATCCGGATTCGTAACCTTGCCGGGACCACCCTTTACCATGACTTTGCCACTCTCCATCGAAGCAGAACCAATCGTAGCATAGACTAAAGCCAACAGCGACTTGGCTGACGCACGAAATACATGCCCTTTCTTATAATCCGAGTCTGTACGAGGCATCAGCAACGTTTCAGCCTCCTTTAAATTGGCTATAATGTCCTCATACACTTCCTTGACGGAAGCTCTGGGCTGGTAACTGCTGTTACCTTCACCAATAGAAGTTTTAAACAAAGGAATACCACCAAAACGACGTACTAATTCAAACTCCGACCATGCCTTGAGAAAACGAAGTTCACCCAACGCATTATTCTTGGCTTTCTCAGGTACATTGGTCATCTTGTCAATCAGATAATAGTGGTAATTGGCACGATGAATGGCGGTTGAATAATATGCAAACACATTATTTATACTACCATTGTTATAAAAGTTACCGGTACCGGTTTCTTTAAAAGCCCAACCCGGCCCTGTCTGATAGTCATTATCATAATTAGTAGCAGAATCATAACTACCCCATTCAAACATCCAGGCCAACGGTTGGTAAGCGCCATTTACCAACAGTTCATACTCACCATCAGCAGACAAGTCTTCACCTGAAATAAATGTATATACTTCTTCATCCAACGTACAAGAAGTCATCAACATGGAGCCTAAGCCCAATGCCATTAATATATTCTTAAATTTCATAGTCATCATTATTTAAAATCCAATTTGAACACCAAAATTAAATGTACGGGCACTTGGATAAGAAGCCATATCCACACCTCTGCGTTTAGGGTCACTACCAAATGAATTCACATCAGGGTCCATCCAACTATAACCGGAAATTGTAAATAGATTGGAAACGCTGGCAACCAAATTAATACTCTCCACAAACTTCATCGGATGGCGGAAACGGTAGCTCAAGCTGACATTCTTGCAACGCAAGTAAGATCCATCCTCAATGTAACGGTCAGATGCCCTCATAGAACGTGTACTGGTTCTATTGGCACGCGGCCATTTGGCATTTGCCCTATTTTCGGCAGTCCAACGATTGTTATAAATAAAATAAGGCATATTATCCACGCTGGCCATATCAAATTTCTTAAGATTGACATTCAACACGTCATTACCTTGTGTACCCTGCAAGAAGAAACTGAATGTCCAGTTCTTCCATTCCAATGTATTGGTTATACCATATTGGTAATCCGGGTTGGTATTACCTATAATCTGACGGTCTCGATTATCAATTACAGGATCGTCATCAAGATTCTTGTATTTCACTTCACCTACCATGCTTTTAACCTTAGAGTCCGTCTCATTTCTATACAACGGATCTGCACGGACTTCGGCCTCATTGTCATAAAAGCCATCTTCCACATACCCATATAGAGTACCGATAGGCTCACCATTACGTACCAAGAACATGTTCTCAATACCCCAAGCCACATCAGAATATTGGTCGGCATCCAAACCACCCACCTTATTACGGTTGAATGAAATATTGGCATCTATAGACCACAAGAAATTACGTGCCTTTACAGGAATGAAATGACCGGAAATTTCCAACCCTTTATTTGTTACATTACCATAGTTTGCCTGAATACGGCTAAAACCGGAACTCATAGGAATAAGCTTATCCAACAATAGGTCTTTTGTCTTCTTATAATAGGCATCTACTGTCAAATTAACACGGTTATTCAAGAAAGCAATGTCCAAACCTATGTCAAACTGATTGGTTGTCTCCCATTTCAGAAGAGCTGCTGCAGGTCCTCCCCAGCGGGATTCTGCCATACCACTCTGCAATGAACCACCCATACCGTAGTTAGAAACAACAAAACGGGAACGGGTAGCATAGGCACTGACCCCCTGACCTCCGGTCTGTCCGGCACTGACACGCAATTTCAAGTCATCGAAGAAATTCAGCTGCTTTACAAAAGACTCATCAGACAAACGCCAAGCAACGGCTCCCGAATAGAAGTTATTCCAACGATTTAACTCTGACAATTTACTGGAACCGTCACGACGCATAGAAAAAGTGAATAAATAACGGTCCAGCAAATTATAATTGGCTCTGAACAGATAGGACATCAGCTGAGACTTTCCACGACTACTTTCCATACGACGGTCCTTAGTTCCTGCTTCAATGACGTTGTCTTCAGTCATATCGTTCGGGAAATTAGATGCAGCCATCCACTTACTATGCCACATGCTGTTTTCATAAGTCATACCAAGCACAGCATTAATGCCATGAACTCCAAACTTCTTGTTGAAAGTCAACAAAGACTCTGTCGAAATGCTTTCATAAGCATCATCTGACTTCGTTGCATAACCATTTGTAGGAGCTATACCCGCACCGGTCCAACGGTTATTATAGGTATTACGTTCATAATAGCTATAACCGTAACCAAAATTCTGACGGAATTTCAACCAGTCGGTAAACTTCAATTCACCAAAGCTTGAGATAAATACATTCAACGTCTCTTGGATATTCTTCTCCGTATGTACAGTCAAATAAGGATTAGCCAAACCGGTAGAGAAATCTTCCGAAAAGCCAGAGTCTTTATTGGGATCGAATACCGGACGAGTAGGATTAAACGAAATAGCTGCAGGAATTACACCATACGTTTCACTATTGGTACGTGCCAAACGATTATCGGAAGTTGCAAAACTGATGTTAGTACCTAACTCTAAAAAATCATTGATTTTACGGCTGTTGTTAGCTCTCGCTGTATAACGTCTATAATAAGAATTAACAATCACACCCTGCTGGTCAGTATAACCACCGGAATACATATAGTTACCTTTCTTATCACCACCCGATACTGTAACATTATAATCTTGGCTTATTGCTGTCTGAAAAATTTCATCCTGCCAATTTGTTCCATAACGTACCGGTCCTCCTTCTTTTTCGACAAAACCCTTCCGGTAATCCCATGGACTTGGCTTATACTCCTGACCTACTACAACCATTTCTCCTGTAATAGGATCCGGAGCTTTCACCGGAGCCCAATATCCCACCAAAGGATATTCCAATTGGCTGTCTGCCTCAGAGTAACCGTCATACAAGAGACCATTCGTGATACGTTCATTACGGTACAAAGCGTAATCACAAGCATCGAGCACATCAATACGTTTTACCGGATTAGAGATGCTAAGGTTAGCAGAAAGCTGAACTTTTGCCTTTCCCTCAGCACCGGATTTAGTAGTAATAAGCACAACACCATTGGCAGCACGAGAACCATAAATAGCGGTAGCAGATGCATCTTTTAAAACTTCAATAGATAATATATCTTGTGGACTAATGGTACTCAATGGATTATTACTCTGTTTCATACCATAATCCGTTGTACGTCCTTCACCCATAGAATACGGCATACCGTCGACTACATACAAAGGCTCTGTACTGGTAGTAAACGAATTGGCACCACGAATTTGGATATTTATACCGGCACCCGGGGCTCCGTCAGACTGGGACACATTTACACCTGCCATTTTGCCTTGCAAACCTTGATTCACACTCACAGGGTTTGTTTTCAGCAAATCTTCGCTCTTTAAAGAAGATACAGATCCCGTTAAATCTCTTTTAGGAACAGCACCATAACCAATAACAACTGTTTCTTCCAACATTTGGCTGTCCTCTTTCAAAGTTACATTAACAGTAGTCCTACCCTTAACAGCTACCTCTTGTGTTCTATAGCCAATAAAAGAAAAAACCAATGTCGCATTTTTAGTAGCATTTACAGAGTAACGTCCATTAACATCTGTTACAGCGCCATTCTGTGCATTCTTCACACGAACAGTAGCACCGATTATCGGCTCGCCGAAATCGTCAATTACTACACCCGTAATTTTAGAAGTTTGAAGCATTTCTGCCGTCTCAGCTTTCAAACCACTTGGAACCATCATAAGTGCCATTAAAAGCACTCCGACAATTCGATTCATAGTTTTGTGTAATCTTTTCATAGATTCATTTTTGGATTAATAAATTAAGATTTTTTTCATTGTATTGTTTTTTATATCGCACTTTATTATATTAATGAAATGCGATAATTGACGTTTCTATTAGCCTGAAATCATACTTTTTCTACTTAGACATATCTGTTTAAGATGGCTGCATCTTCCATATCCGGGCGGCTTCATTCCCATATAATATCAATTCATCTCAAACTATATTTCATATTTTCCGGATGACCCTATTATTCCTTCATTATATTACCCGGTTAACGAATACTTGGATTTACAAAAATCTCATCCATATACACATTTTCCAAAGCGTCAAAAGCAACTTTCACATAACGTGTCTTTTCTTTTAAATTATCAATCAAGACTGCGTCAATCCAAGCATCATGCTTGTTGTTAGGAAAATACGGAGCATCCTTTATTGAAGCCAGATTATAAGTCTGACCATCCTGGGAAGTGTAAACATAAACCTTCAAAGGAGCGCCTATCTTTTCCTGATTATAGTTCAAAGTACGTACCAGCACCTTTTGAAGCGAAGTATTCTTTTGCAAATCAATCACTACCTCATGATGACCTTTTTCAAACCTTACCCAACGGCTGTCCCCACTATCCTCTTCGGCTACCCGGCCATCTGCCAGTGCCTTCATATCAACTTTACCAATCATTTCCGATTTGGCTGAATTGACCAACTTGTCAAGCAAAGTAGCTTCAAATAATTTCCAAAAACTGTCACCTTCTTTCCAAGCCATATAATTGTTGTATAAATTATTAGACCACACAGGTTGTCCCAATTGATAAGCAGACTTTGGGTCTTCGATAATTCCACCGAACATAAACGAAATTATTTTGTCGACACCAGCAACCGAAGCCGCTACCTGCTGTGACAGCAAACGGGAATAAGCAGCCGGAATCAAAGCAGATTGGCGGTCATTGGTTCCCTCTTCCCAAGTAAAGGTTTCGCAGTTCGCCCACATCTCAATATTCAGGCGATTGTGAATATCGCGCATCCTTTGCCAATTCTTTTTCAAGCGAGGAAGAGTAAATTTGTCACGTACACACCCCACCTCATCTTGATAAGCAATAATATCGACTTTCAATTTTGCCATCTGCTTCTCAAAATCAGGATGATCAAATTCGGACAGACCAATACCATACGGAGAAATCAAGGTCTTCTTTCCGGGAGTCAAAGAATGAGCCTTCTCTGTCAATGCATTTACTGACTGAACAGCATGCTCGGCAAAGATAGGGCAAAGACAATCTTCAACCGGAAGATACCAGCCATAGAAAGCTTTATGGTTTTTATAGAGAGATGCCAATTCCTCCATAATCTGAAGCTGACGCTCCTTAATCACTGGATCAAGCAGATTATCATCCTGATCTTTTGCCCAACCGGTACTCATAAAAACCTTCATGCCATGTTTGGCAGCTTCGTCAAGAATCGCATCAACGGGGCTTTGCAATTTATCATTATATAACCACGGCATCAACTTTGACGGATAATATGCTTTCCCTTCATTAGCAACCTCCATGAACACCAAATATTCAATCCCCATGTTAGCCAATTCACGCACTTTAGCAGTCCATAATTTAGGATCCATATTATCGAAATGTTGTGGATTAGTATACTTATTCCGCACATCCTTGTAGGCTAAATTAATCCATGTACCCGTAATAGGCTGTACCACAGAAACCGATTGGACCATTTTTTCTTTTCGAGATTCGTCAGAACCCTTATTTCCCGCACATGCAGAAATTATTGGTAATACAGCCAACAATCCCAATAGTCCCAACATTTTCATTTGTTTTTTTTGTCTCATAGTATATTATTTAAAATAAAGAATTTAATTACCACCAGATATAATTATCAACCCCAAGCCTGAAAGGAAAAGTATCAGCATAAATACAAGCAGCAAATTTATTGACTTAGATGCGCCCTTGAATTCTTTCCAGATAAATATTCCCCATAAGGCAGCAACCATAGTGGCACCTTGTCCCAAAGCATAGGAGATAGCTGCACCAGCTTTCCCTGCAGCAATATAACTACAAGCAGTCCCCAATGCCCAGATGGTTCCTCCCAGAATTCCAACAAGATGCGTCTTCACATTTCCACTGAAATAGTCACTATACGCAATCGGCTTGCCGACAAAGGGTTTCTTCATGACCAATGTATTGAAGAAAAAATTGCTGACAAAAATACCCACTGCAAATACAAACAATGCTGAATAAGGAGTCATCATACCCACAGTCGGTGCTTCCAGATTCTCTAAATCCATAGCTGCCGCTACAAAACGATAGAAAAATGCCATTAATATACCTGCACACACAGCTATAATAATCCCTTTTTTCCTCATTGCCTGGTCTGTTCCTCCTTTAGCAACTTTCCCAGAAGCTATACCATTAAAAATAATAGCAAGTACAATCAGAAATACTCCAGAAAACAGAACAGTTGCATCACCTTGAGGAGCACTAAAGTAATTTATAAATACACCCAATACCAGAGCTAACCCAACGCCTACGGGGAAAGCGACAGACATACCAGCCAATGACATGGAAGAAGATAACAAAATGTTGGATGCATTAAAAATGACACCTCCCAAAAACGCACTCACCAAATTAGAGATATCAACCTGAAGCAAATCATCGACAAAGCCCCTACCTGCTTCGCCCGTACTTCCCAGAGTAAATCCCCATATCAAAGAGAAGAGAAGAATACCAACGACATAATCCCAATAAAAAAGTTCATACCGCCAAGTTTTCGCTGCCAGCTTTTGAGTATTTCCCCAAGAACCCCAGCAAAGCATGGTAACCCAACAAAGAGCTACTGCCAATCCATAATTTTCAACTATATACATTACAATTAATTATTTATAGGTTAATTGATTGGGCTGGCTGGAATAAATAACCGCCTCACCTAAATAAACTTGTGCATCCGTACGAGGATTCAACCATTTCAAAACAACCGTGTGCGCTGTATCAGGCAACTGGTATTTATGAAACGAATCAACCCTTCTGTCATCTATAGAAGTAGATTTAGCAACGGGAAGATTGGCAGTTTCTGCTAAAGCACCATCTATATACATCGCAACACTCGCAACATACGATTCATCAGCACACTTCACATATCCTTTCAAAACAAATCCGTTACCATCAAACATAAACTCTGTAGCATCCTGTAACAAAAGGTTAACAGCTTTCTTCTCTGCCGGATAATGACCTTCAAAAGCTTTCTCATACTTTACAGCAACCGGCTGTTGCGTTTTAATAACAACCTGCTCTCCCTGAACAGAACCTCCTTCTTGCTCTATCACCTGCAAAGCTTGTTTCAGACTTAACTCATAAAGCTTATTCAGCGAAACTTCCGTATAGGCAAATGGGATGTCCTCTACTTCGTAAAGACTTTCTTTCCATAATTCCGGAATATTACTATATCCAAGCATTGTACCCAATATACCGGCAGCAGTAGCCGCATTACAATCAGAATCTTGCCCACAACGTGCCGAAATATCAATAGTCTGATAAAAATCTTTCTTGCCATATAACAGACCTATAGCCACATAGGCACTATTTATCTTGGCATCAATATTAAACGGAACAAAAACGCCATCGGGACACCCCACTTCCGAAGTCCACTTCTTCTGGCATTCAAACCAAGTCTGTTTCCAGTCATCTGGATATTGCCGATACCAACCAATCACATCTTTTATGCAAGCATAAAAATCACTTTGCTCGGGAATTGTATTCAATGCCTCTTCTACCACATACTCCATATCATCTGAAACAAAAGCCATGGAATATAGAGCGCCCACATACACACCACCATACCAGCCGTCGCCATACGTAAAGATGTGACCGATTTTATCTGAAATTTCAGAAGCAGTATTAGGCATGCCCGGTGACATTAGACCTGCAAAATCTGCTTCTATCTGATAGTCAATATCATCTGCATGAGGATTATTCAACCAATGTCCGGATATGGGGGGCATAATGCCTTGCTTAATATTATATTTTGCAACTTGGTTGGCATGCCACAAAGGAAATCCGGCATCAGCAAACGAAACAGCAAAAGAATCGGCCGGTGCCTCTAAACCCAAACGGTCGAACACATTCACAAATACAATATCCACATATATATCATCATACAATCCGGGAAATGTATCATAATAATATTTCACTCTATCTTTGGACCATTTTATGGGAGTATAGTCTTGAATCATAGTACCATTATGCAGAAATTCAACCGGTCCTCCATAGGTACAACCAATGGTTTTCGCTGCCCAACCACCTTTCACTTTATCAGCCAATTGTTTTTTAGTCATAGAGACTTCATCTTGCACAACTGAAGTGGAAGAACTGCATCCTGCACACAGTACAACAAAAGCCCAAATAATAAAAGTTACATTCTTCATATTTATCAATTTTACAATTGTTATTCAGCTTTTACTTTAGCAGATTCTTTACCAATCACATTATAAACAGCTACTTCATAAACATTATCTACTGTACCTTCTGCATCAACAAAAGTTCTCGGAAGTTGTCCGTCACGTATTTGTAATTTCATAATCAACTGCCCATCACGATAGATACTATATCCGTCAACTGCTTTCATTTCATTCGGTATCCAAGAAACTTCAATTCCCTTAGCCACCTTTCGTACAGCAGCATTCTTCACTTTTTCAGGAATATCCATTATAGGCAAACATCCCGTCCGGCAATATTGAAGATATGCCTGATGATACGCCGGATTAACTACAAACGGGCTATTGTAATGATTGTATGCAAAACAAATCAAATTGCCAACATAGCCATTTACAATCTCTAACTGTTTTTGAACCCTTTCTAAAGGAGCGCTAGTCCAAAAGCGCTGATCGAATGTCTCTACATTTCCCCAAAACTTCAGCCCAGGTTTAGTATTGACAGCCTTCTTCAAATTAGAAAACCATTCCCACAAATTATCCAAATTCAGTCCACCTGCACCGACACAATCCTGAGGAGCGAATATATCTCCCGGACGGAAGTCGGTTTGCGCAAAGACGTTCGTCCACATCTTGCCACATTCTTCAGCATTTCCACCTACCTTGTAATTCATAAACGGAGACAACATAAGGGGCATTTCCGGAGCAATCTCAGAAAGATGATTCAAATTCGTATTCAATGCCTCTGCCAAAATTGATTGACGCTCAGAAGTCATACAGTTCAAGTTGTCTACCTCCCAAACCCAATACCAACCATACATGGCATCCGGATACTTTTCTTTATACAAAACAACAAGCTCATCTGCCACCTTATTACCCATTTCCATTTGCTCCAGTAACCAGCGAGCATCATAATCCACTTTCCACCAACGTTCATTAAAGTTTAATCCTACAAATACTTTAATGCCATTTTTTTGCGCACTTTGCAAACACTTTTCAAGCGTTCTATTGCCTTGCTTCTTCTTCGTCAGAGCAGACGGATAATTTGTAGTTGTTTTCCCCTTTTCATCTACCAGCAATGCAGGTGCATAAATCAAGTACTTCATGCCAGCTTCTTTCAGCATATCCATTTCCTGATTCCAACGTTCGTTGTCCCAATTTGCTACCAAAAACTCTTGCACAAAGGAACCACTGAAACGAGGAATATTACTGCCCTTATTTTTCTGCTCAAATTGATAATGAAAATAAGTTCCTTTCAAATCTCTTATATAAGTATCAAAAACCGATTCGTCTTCATGCAGATTAATGACACGTACCCCTCGGCTAAGCGTTTCATTATAGGCAGAAGGATAACCCGTCTTCCGACCATAGGCCAAAGTTATGTTACCGTCTAAATCAACCATATAGTCATTATTATGGTCATGACCTACAAACACCCCAATAACATCCCTCTTTTCTATAAACGAAGAGTATAATCCGGTATTTACACTTGGAGCACAAACACCCTCCTGCTTCTCGCCAAACTCCCGGCATGTCCACCTTGCCGTTTCATGCTCTGGCAGAGGAATATGGAAGAAAGCCAAGGAAGGCAATATGCGCTTGTTGCGAGCGGTAACCCGACTGCTACTTTTCCTATACCACTCTATCTGATTATGCTTAATCCAATCATAATAACCAAAAGAACGGTCTTTGGTATTATTGTGAGAATCGAAGAAATAGAGTACCCATTTTTCAGATGTAGCATCAGAAGAACGGACGGTCAACATGCAATTGCCCGAGCCCGAAAGTCCTTTTTCAGCATCATAAGTCAGGTTATAAGGTCGTGTACACAGATAGTCCAATATCTGAGCATTGTTCATATCCGTTTCTTCATCATGATTACCAAAGGTCACAACAAAAGGAGTTTTGGTTTCCCCAAATATTTTGGTCAATTTCTCCCATCCTTTCTTAGCATTCCAGGAAACTACTACATCACCTGTAAGAACAACCAAATCGGGATCTTCTATACGAATAACTTCACGAATCAAATGACAAGTGCTGTCATTCTTCAATTTATAAGAATCACTCTCTACCCAATGCAGGTCTGTCAACTGAACAATCTTGAACTTCCCGTCACGAAACTTCAAATCAGAAGCTTGAGAAAAAGCAGAGAAGCAAATAAAACAACAAATTAAATATAATAAAGACTTTTTCATTTTTTACGATCTGTTCTAAATGGAGCCAAAGGCAATCCGTTACTATCAAATAAATTAGGCATAGCATCATTGGAAAAACAATAACGTACTCCTACCGGTTCCTTCACCTTATCGGCAATGACACTGATATCTCCATTCTTTAATATAGAAGCCTTAGCCGGATGCAAATTACCCTCTTTATCCACGACCTCAAAGTGACGAATGACCTTATCCTTGCAAGCAAGTTTGCCAATAGCGGTAGTTGTTACTATTACTTTACGACCATCTACTCTAAAGGATTTTAGCATAGGCGAATACGGTTGTATATCCTCTTTATGATAACTATTTTTCAAAGCCATATTAGCTAATCGTTCTCCTACTTGTCTCTTCAGACTCGGATGAATATCTGTTAGGTCGTTTACTAAGTCTCCCGCCACAACCATACCAGTATTTCTCAATGTAGCAGCCACATCGGCTTGTTGTTCACGCAAATATGCAGCATTTTTATCCGCATAACCACTCCAAGGAGTTATCTGGACAAAATAGAAAGGCAAATAATGATGAAAAGCATTACGCCAACCTCTAATCATAGCATCAAACATAACTCCATAATCCTGATGCCTTTCATTATTGGCTTCTCCTTGATACCAGACAACCCCGGCAATAGTGTAGTTTATAATGGGATGAATCATTGCATTGTAAAGAGAAGAATTTGCAGTCGGTGCCCATCCGGCAGTCAATGCTTTAGTCTTTTCTTCCAATTTCTCATGACGCAATGTAAATTCGTCCATCCAAGGCTCAATGGCTGTACCTCCCCAATAAGAGCCTATCAACCCGATAGGAAGATTACCCAATTCTTCATTCAGCCTTTTTCCAAAGCAAAAAGCCACTACGCTAAAATCTTCTGCAATTTCGGGAGAACAAATTTCCCACTTTCCCTGAATTCTTTCAACCGGATACGCGGAGGATGACTTAGCCACCTTGAAAAAACGAATCTTTTTATTGTCAAACAGTGTACTTCTATCGGTGATGTCATCTACACGCCACTTAAAGCAATACTCCATATTTGACTGACCGGAACAAAGCCAAGTTTCTCCCATCAGAATGTCTTTCACTTCTGCGCAAAGTTTACCTTCCCAACCATAAAACCGAATGGCGTGCGGTCCTTCGGCTTTGGGAGTGTTTATATAAGTTTCCCAATACTTATATTTATCAGAAGATACATGAACCGTATCATTGGGAGCCCAACTACATACAATCTTCAAATCCCAAACACTGGGACACCATCCCCAAAGCTTTACTTCGGCATCACGTTGCATCACTGCATGATCACTTATAATAGATGGAAGAACAAAATCAGCAGGATCTTGTGCTGCCAGTTTGGTAAATCCCAACAGAGAAACTAAAAAGTATACAATTCTTTTCATATCATTCCTATTCATTTAAAATTTTGTTTGTTATACCAATCCATATATTGATTATATAACCTTACCGTCTCTCCTCTTAATCCGGCATGAGCCTTAGATTGGGGTTTGTTCATGATTCCAAGATATTGGTAAACCAAAATTTTGTCCACGAAAGGTGAAATAGCTTCCATTTGATGAATTATTCTATTGTTAAAGTCCGCTGGAAGTAAACTGCCATGAGTGGTCTGTTCAAAGTAAAACAACTCCATATCAGCCCATATTCTGGAACGCCCTGCCTTTTGATGCGCTTTCGACAAATTCTCATAATAACGGGCAGAATCTTCCAATCTGGTTGCACCTACTCCCACTCCATCCTGATAGGCCACGATTTCCACATTGAGTTGTTCAAGCTGTCTCACAAAATAATCATCACATTTTTCTTTCTTTATATTGTATGGAGCTATTATATTCACACAGTTAGCATTCAACGACTTAGCCACTTGCGCACACTCATTGACATAAGGTATCACAAAATCGCAAAAATAAGGATCTAACCACGATTCATTAGGGAAATACCACCCATAAAAGCTCTTGTGATGCCCATATTTCTTATAGATTTCTTCCATTGATTGATTCCTTTTCTTACCCAGTTCCCTATCTGTCATCATCCGATGAGCATCAAGATCCGGTCCCCAATAATCATTGCTCACAAAGAACTTCACACCAAACTCATCTGCCGCAGAAAGGACTGTTTCAATAGGATCTTCACAACCCATTTCAAATTTAGGAGCCAATTTCGTATCAAAAAAAGCTTTGCCGTGAGCAGCCACATTCATCATCACCAAATATTCCATACCGGTCTCACTGATTTCACGAATTTTTTCTCTCCACTGGGCAGCAGTAAACTGTCTTAAGTCTTTGTCCCAATATACTCCTTCTTTACCTCCCGGATGCTGAAATTCAAACCAAGAACCGGAAATAGGTTTTATATTCGGATTGGCAGCTGCTTGCTTTAAAATATCTGCTTGAGCTACTCCCGGCAGAGCCAAACCAACTGCTCCCAGACCTAACATTGATAAAAAATGACGTCTATCCACAATATTCTTCTTTTAACAGATTAAACTAAATTATTCATATCCAACTCTTTCCGATAAGGAATAGATGATTGAGCCCCCATTCTTGTAACAGAAATAGAAGAAGCTTTAGATGCAAACAATACTGCTTGTTCCAAGCTCATCCCTTCGGAAACACCCACGCAAACAGCTCCATTGAAAGTATCTCCTGCGGCCGTAGTATCAACCGGAACCACTTTGTAGGCATCTACATAATAAGTTTTTTCTCCTTCTCTTACAAAGCTTCCTTCGCTACCCAAAGTTATTATTATATTTTTCACACCTTTCCGATACAAGACACCAGCCGCCATAGCCACGTCTTCTTTGCTGTTTATCTTAACTCCGGTCAGCATTTCAGCCTCTATCCGATTGGGAGTTATCATATATAAATATTGGAACAAAGATTCCGGCAAAGAACAGGCAGGAGCAGGATTCAATACAACTTTCACTCCCTTTTCATAAGCCTTCCGTGCAGCATATTCTACAGTTGAAAGAGGAATTTCCAGTTGCATCAATAATATATCTCCAACCAACATCTCTTTTTCCATACTGTCAATATCCTCTTGTCCAAGTAACATATTAGCCCCCGAAGCCACAACAATACAATTTTCAGCATATTGGTCCACGCTTATCAACGCAACTCCGGATGGAGTTTCATTATCTAAAGCAATATAGCTTGTTTCTATGCCTTCATTTTGAAAAACACGCAAGGTCTGCTGTCCCAAAACATCATTGCCCACTCTCGCCACAAATAACAAGTCACCCCCCAATCGCTTCACTGCAACTGCCTGATTTGCTCCTTTACCACCCTGATTCATAAGAAACTTACCACCAAGGATTGTCTCTCCCGGTGCTGGTAAATGGGAGGTATGCACTACCATATCCGTATTTGAACTGCCTACTACTATGATTTTGCTCATACAGATTCTATTTATGAATTTGCTATTTCCTCCAAAACAGTCCAACACTGATACAATCCTCTGGGAACATGGAAACATCCTTTCCATTTTCCACCTTTCAGCGGAAGCAAAACTTCACCTCTTCTATTCAGGTATCCAAACCATTCAGGATGTTCTGTATCTTTAAAATGAGTCCATGTATAATCATGCACTTTATTAAACCACTCCAAACATTGCTGGTCGCCAGTCAAATGATACCCTTTCAATAGAGAAATCAGAGTCTCGATATGTACCCACCAAAGCTTCTGATCCCACTCCAATTGTTGAGGAGGACAACCTTTACGATCCATAAAATAATAAATACCTCCGAACTCTTTATCCCAGCCGTAATCGAGCATAGTCAAAGTGGTATTTTTCGCCTTTTCTATCAAGTCCAAACGCCCCAAACGTTTCCCTAAGTCCATGATAAACCACATGGCTTCAATTGCATGTCCGGGAGTAATTTGTCTTCCCTCGAACGAATCGGAAAGCTGTCCGTCCATTTGTATGTTTTCAACAATAATACCTCCTAATTCCAGACGATAAAATTCTTCCATAACCTCATGGATACAGACTTCCATGGTCTTTTCCAGATAATCCTCATCCAGCAAATGTTCTATCTCCAAAGCCAAATTGCATAAAATCATTGGCAATGCAAAGTTCTTCAAATCACGTGTACCTGCATGCAACTTATTCCAATGCCCTTTGGGATTATCAACCTTCGACAAGATTATATCAAACGTTTTCTTGGCAATTTCTGCATACTCTTCATTCCCTGTGGCTAAGCTTAACTGCCCAAATGCCATCGTAGCAAACGTATATGAAAAAATATTATAAGGCTCAACTAATGGATTTCCTTGTCTGTCCAATGAGAAATACCAGTTATAGTTACCATCGTGACCATACTTTTTCAAGAATTCTCCTCCTTGAATGGCACAATCTAACCACTCTTGACGCTTCTCTACCTTATTATAAAGCATCGAAAACATCCATACCTCACGTCCCTGCAACCAAATAAATTTATCCGTATCAAATACATTGCCTTGACGATCCAAGCATGTAAAATATCCACCATATTCATGATCTTGAGAACATTCAAGCCAAAAAGGAAGAATATGATTCATCAGTTCATCCTTATACTGTGTTGCTAATTTTTTAAAGTCCATATTTTTTTTATATTTTAGTTCATAAGGTCAATTTATTTCATACGTGTCCAATACCGTTCTATCTCTTCCAAAGATTTGCCAGTCGTTTCCGGTACAAGTTTCCATACAATGAGCATATAAGGCACACACATTGCAGCAAACAAGAAGAATGTTCCGGCGGGGGTAAGATTCTGGAGCATCCAAGGAGTCAACTGCCCAATTAAATATGTTCCAATCCAAAGAGAAAATCCTGCTATAGACATAGCCAAACCACGTACTTTGGTAGGATACATTTCTGAAAGAAGCACAAATACCACTGCACAAATAGATACAGCACAACAAAACACATAAGACAAGAAGCAAACCAACAAGAAAAGACTTGACAACCCCAAACTCTCTTCCCACAAAAAGTAAATACCGATAAGCAACAAAGAAAGAACCATCCCTGAAACGCCATAATATACCAACTTCTTACGTCCCACTCTATCAATAATAGCAAGTGCCAAGACAGTAGTCAACGTATTAACCAAGCCAACCAACACTTGATAAAACAAAGAATCACCACCGGAAAGCCCAGCTTTTTCAAAAATAGAAGGACCATAATACAATACGGCATTCACACCCATGAACTGTCCCAATATGGCAATGGCAACACCGATTATCACAGCTTTCAGAATGCCAGGCTGCAACAATAATGCCCACTCGGATTTAGTTTCTGATACAACAGATTTGGTTTCGTTCATCTGGTTCATAGCCTCCTCAGCCGAGTTGTAAATTCGTTGCAAAACATTAAGACCACGTTCTTCTCTACCTTTCAAAATCAACCAACGAGGGCTTTCGGGAATAAAAAAGATAATGGTAAAAAACAAAAGAGCTGGTAGTGTTTCCATCCCCAACATGCCACGCCATACTTCAGCTACAAAGATTTTTTCAAATAAACCTATACCAGAAACGACATGACTTTCTGAATATCCAAGCAACTGGAAATTTACCAAATAAGCGCCCAAAAATCCTACTGTAACGGCCAATTGGTACAAAGAGACTAAACGTCCTCTGTATTGGGCCACAGAAACTTCTGAGATATACAAAGGAGATATAATAGAAACAACACCAATACCCACACCACCAATAATACGATATACAACCAACTCATCGAAATTAGCACAAATGGCACAGCCTATGGCCGAAGTGGAAAACAACACAGCAGAAAGAACCATCGTCAGTTTACGACCGAACTTATCGCTCAACACGCCAGCAAAAAGTACACCCACAATAGAGCCTATCAGCGCACAACCCACATACCATCCCTGCTGCAAGGTATCCAAATGAAAAAGTACAGTCACTTGGGCAATGGTACCAGAAATCACAGCAGTATCATAGCCAAAGAGAAAACCTCCTAAGGCTGCAACAAAGGACAGAAATACTAAATATCCGATATTTACATTTTTCTTCATCATTGTTTATAGTTTAACTTTATATACATTACCAAAACGGTCTGTCACACACACCTCCATTGAAGCACTACCATTTTTAGGTAAAGCACGAAACATGTGTTCTGTTTTTATCGGAGAAATCCAATCATACTCTACGCGCTTTTTATCCGAGCAAATGGCTTTTGCTTCCGGATCAAAGCCCGTGAAATGCTCCATTTCACCCATACATTTCCCATTCTCATACCACTCTACCTTCCAGTTTTCATCCCAATTCCATACATTCGCAAGAATATACTCAGGGTAATCCTCTGAAACTCCTACCGGATAAGCCCTGAATTGATGTTCAATGGGATACCCCGCACTCTTATAACGCCAAGTCAGCTTGTTTCCATCAACTTCATATACACCATAACCAGCGGGAGTGCCATCGGTGCAAATATCAGCCTTCCAAAAAGTACCGCATACAGCTGCTGTGTTATGTTCCATCAAGCTATCATTGAATACAACATTACCGTTGTTATGGGTATGACCAGTCAGCAAATGTGCCTCGTACCCTTTCAAGAGGTCATACAAGCTTGAAGCATTACTGGTCTCATCAGGAAGTAGCGCATTAAATTCCAGCTCCTTAGTAGAACTGGAAGGGATATGCATGGAAACAAACACCAAATGGTCCTTCGGCACAAAGGCCAAATCCTTCTCAATCCATTGCAAAGTACGCTCATCAATATAACCGATGTAGCGGTAATGCCTATTGATATAGTAACAGTTATCAAGCACGATATAATGAGCCTTTCCACGGTTAAAGGAATAATAAATAGGGCCGAAATTCTCTTCATAGGATTTATACGAATGCTCGTAAGAACGTACTCCATATTCCATATCATGATTTCCAATCACTCGATACATAGGGACATCCAACACGTCCGATGCTTTTTTATATGAGGAAAAAAGCGACAAGGCATTACCTACAATATCACCACAATCCAGCATAAATAAATCATATTTCGAACATTTGTCGACAAATTCCTTCACATCCCTCAGATATTCTGAATAAGCAGTAACATCTTCGTCTTTTCCAAGCTGAACATCGGCCTGAACCAAGAAAAGATGCTTGTCATCATTCTTAGAATTTTTGACTAAAGAAAAATCATATACAGAAGTCCCTTTAGTAATGCGTTGATAAAACAAAGGGAGGCTACCATCCCGTTGGGGCAAATAACCTGCTGGAGTAGTAACATATACAAAACGGGCATCACGATGATAAGGAATAGTATATTTGCCGGCAACATCGGTCGAAACACAATCGAAACCATTTGTAACCACTACATTCGCAACTCCACGTCCCTGACATTTAACCTGTCCCGTTATAACAGGTAGAGTTTGTGCCGCCAAATTTAAGCTGACGACAAAAACAAAAAATACCAATAACTGTCTTATTATGTTTTTCATGTCATCTTATATTAAAATATTCTTTATACCTATTATATAAATGCCCTGCCTGCAAATACGCCGATTGCGGACTCATAAAATGAGAAAATTCAAAAGTGATAGCTTTGTCATAACCTGCCCGTTTGGCAGCTTCCAATTTCATACGCAACTTATCAAACTTAATAGGCAAGAAATCAATGGGCATATCACGGTCAAAAGTTTCGGCATTTGTCCAGCACTGCATACCATATTTATCAGCCAATTTCTTATTTACAGCAAAAAAAGCATCCAGTTCATCATAATCAATATGTCCATCTTGGAAGGCACAAGCGTCAACCACATCATGAACGCCATCGAAAATTTCATTCCATTCCCTTTCATGTTCCTGAACAGAGACAGCATCTTCTTTTGTTAGCTTGCCTGTTCCCATAACAGCCTTTTTCCCATCAATCCATGGAGAAATAAAAGTCGGTAAACCTCCGGATACATCTTTGCATTGTTTACCCATTGTACGAAAGGCATCAATAGCGCCTTTCGTCTTACGGCTTATTTCACCACTAATATACCAGCCACCAAAACTCTTATATTTTTCACCGTATTTATCCCACACTTCATCAATCACATACTTATTATCCTCAATCTCCCACGACAAATCACCGGTATCCCAATACTTACCAGAGTCATATAAACCAAAATAAAACTTCATGTGATATTTTTCTGCCAGTCGAAGAAACATATCCAACAAATCAACAGAAGGCATATAACAACCCTTGCTTAACAAGTGCTTCGAAGGGTAAGTAATGAATTTACGATAACCGGAACGAATCATAATAACCGTATCAATCCCAACATCCCGCATATACCGGAAATCCCGATCCCATTCTATTTCTCCCCAATTCTGATGGGGAATATCATGAGATATCTCATCTAAAAATGTACCGGTAATTTTAAGTGCATCACCCATGGGAACCAGCATGGAAGAGGTAGTCTCCCGAGAAAAAGAACAATTCCCATCACTCTCTTGCCCCAACAATGAAGGGGGCATGAATGCAGATGCACCAAACAAAGCGGTCTTTTTTAAAAAATCCCTGCGTGTTTTCATCATTAATAAAATTAAGATCAACCATTATATATTAAAAGCCCTATTGAATGCATATTTTAGAAAAAAATCCAATTATGTTTTTCATCGTTATGGATATTAACCATTATTATTCAATTATCACGTCACAAATATAGATATATTTATTATCTTTGCAATACTTAATAAAGTATTTAATTAATATATACCATATATTTAACATATATTAACCGGTTATTACTAAATAAATTGCAAAACAATAGACAGAATACAATAATATTAACCCATATACTTTAGTATACCAATATATAAAATAAAAATAAGGCGAATAATTTAAAAATATACACTAATGAAGCAGGATTTATTAAAAGAAATGGAAACCGGGAGCAAGAATGCACTCTTAAAAAAAAGGATCATCACACATTATATATATAATGGAAGCTCCACTATTACTGATTTGGCCAAGGAACTTGACCTAAGTGTGCCCACAATTACCAAATTTATCAATGAAATGTGTGAGGACAACTATATAAATGACTATGGAAAACTGGAGACTAGTAGCGGCCGTCACCCAAGCCTATACGGGCTCAACCCAGAATCAGGATACTTCATTGGGGTGGACATTAAAAAATTTGCCATAAACATAGGACTAATCAATTTCAAGGGAGATATGGTGGAAATCAGGATGAACATACCGTACAAGTTCGAAAATACACAAGAGGCTTTGGAAGAACTATGTGCACTCATTCGAGGCTTCATAAAGGAAACAGAAATCAATGACAAGAAGATAATGAACATCTGCATCAACATCTCTGGAAGAGTAAATCCGGAATCAGGATACAGTTTCAGTATGTTCAACTTTTCAGAGCGTCCTTTGGCAGATGTGCTGAATGAAAAAATAGGGTACCCAGTCTGTATAGACAACGACACAAGGGCCATGACCTATGGAGAACATATGCAAGGATGCGTCAAAGGGGAAAAAGACATCATCTTTGTCAATATAAGCTGGGGACTTGGAATTGGCATCATCATAGACGGGAAGGTATACACGGGAAAATCCGGATTTTCCGGAGAATTCGGGCACGTCAATGTATTCGACAATGAAATACTGTGCCATTGCGGCAAAAAAGGATGCCTGGAAACGGAAGCCTCAGGTTCGGCACTGCACCGCATCCTATTGGAAAGAATCGGTAAAGGAGAAAGTTCCATACTGTCAAAACGAACTATAGAAAATCCACCCACATTGGACGAAATCATCACTGCAGTCAATAAAGAGGATTTGCTATGTATTGAGATAGTGGAAGAAATAGGCCAAAAGTTGGGAAGGCAAATAGCAGGACTGATCAGCATATTCAATCCGGAACTGGTAATAATCGGAGGCACATTATCATCGACGGGAGACTATATAGTACAGCCAATCAAAACGGCAATAAGGAAATACTCATTGAATCTGGTCAACAAAGACGCCACGGTGACTGTTTCCAAGTTAAAAGACAAGGCTGGTGTAGTTGGAGCCTGCATGCTGGCACGGAGCAGAATGTTCGAAATTTAAGACGACCGTTGCCATCATAATGGAAATGACAAGACTTACACCAAAAACACAATTATTATATATAAAAAAGCGAATCTGTAATTGGTTACTGATAAAAAGACAGAATAAATTAGTATCATGATAACCGATTTCCAGTATTGCCCTACATTGAATTCAAGAATGCAAATAATTAAACTATCAATTAAAGAGAAGATGGAATCTATAGGGTATACTCGGAGATATTACGAGCATAACGAAGATTAGGAAAGTTACACTTCTAGAGTAGGAACAGAAAAGCAGAAAGAAGAATCGGCTAATCCCGAATTCTCCAACATAAAAAATAAAAAGTCGAAAGAAAGCTGTCTCAAATAAAATGTACTCCAAAGGTTAGATAAAAAACTTTTGGAGTACATTTTTCAACATATTTCTCTTTGTTTTCTTACTCCTAAGCATTGTTTTTTTCTGTCATTAGTGCATCAACCATACATAACCAATCAGAAATAGCAGTATCGACACAAGATTCTGACAAAACCTAGTCAAGAAAGAAGTAACGACAGATGCTATCTTCAAGAGGTCTTCCGCTACCATTATCTGGCATAGCATCTTATCAATCAATGAAAATCTGTAATATTTTCACCATAAACACTGTTCCTTCGAAGGATATTGCAGATACATAATTTTCGGATCCGACATCTACAGAAGACCTATAGACAAGTTTACATGCAATGGGAGCTTGTACCGGAAGAAAAATCATAAGAAGCTGAAGAAATCGAAATTCTATAACCATAATCGGTGGGAGCACCGTCTTGGCTTAATAAAATTACAAGAAAGTCCAGCGTCGGGAACTATGGCATTACAAATATTCGAGCTGAATATCGTCTTACTCCGGAGTTACAATATCTCCAGAAACTGAGAAATAAGAGTTTCCTAAAGTTATTGACATAGCTGTCTGGTTCTGTCAGCCGACAACCGACACACACCACTTATTTTTTACATTTCACTATTCTAGACTGTTCTCTACTCCAGTGGAAAGTTTTATCTGTCTATTCCTGACGCGTACTACAAAAAAGTTCTGTCAGTTTCTCGGATTTGAATTTTCCAAGGTTGAAATTGCATCCGATTCCGTTGATGAAAACCATGCATTCATAAACTGGTTTTTAGTAACGGATCCAACTAATTCATAGCCCTTTGAGAATATACTAGAACAAAACTTTTCACTTTCAAACAAATATCGTATTTTTGCCCCAACTTTCTAAAAACATCCCATCTATGGATACCATACAAATAAAAGACAAGATGTTCACAGTCTCCATCAAGGAGCAGGACATACTGAAAGAAGTAACCCGTGTAGCGAACGAAATCAACCGCGACCTGGCAGGAAAGAATCCTCTATTCCTCAGCGTACTGAACGGTTCGTTCATGTTTACCTCCGATTTGCTGAAACGAATCACGATTCCCTGCGAAATTTCGTTTGTCAAATTGGCATCTTATCAAGGAGTATCCTCTACCGGGGTAATCAAGGAAGTAATAGGCATCAATGAAGACCTCACAGACCGTACAGTGGTCATTGTAGAGGATATCGTAGATACGGGACTCACCATGCAACGCTTACTGGACACCCTCGGCACTCGCGGTCCCAGGGAGATTCATATTGCCTCTCTACTGGTGAAACCCGATAAGCTGAAAGTTGATTTGAACATAGAATATGTGGCCATGAATATTCCGAACGATTTCATCGTGGGCTACGGGTTGGATTATGACGGCTTCGGGCGCAACTATCCCGACATTTATACTGTAGTAGACTGATACAGACATAATATAGTAAATCATTAAATAATAACTAAGCAAATGTTGAACATTGTAATTTTTGGTGCTCCCGGTTCAGGTAAGGGAACACAAAGTGAAAAGATTGTAGAAAAGTATGGCATCAACCACATCTCTACCGGAGACGTGCTCCGTGCTGAAATGAAAAACGGTACAGAACTGGGCAAGACTGCTAAAGGTTATATCGACCAGGGCCAGTTGATTCCCGATGAGTTGATGATTGATATTCTGGCAAGCGTATTCGACAGCTTCAAGGATAGCAAAGGCGTGATTTTCGACGGCTTCCCCAGAACAATCGCCCAGGCTGAAGCATTAAAGAAGATGCTCGCCGAACGCGGACAGGAAGTCAGCGTAATGCTCGACCTCGACGTGCCCGAAGAAGAACTGATGAAACGCCTTATCAAGCGCGGACAAGAATCAGGACGTGCAGACGACAATGAAGAGACAATCAAGAAGCGTCTGGTGGTTTACCACTCACAGACAGCTCCGCTGATTGACTGGTACAAGCAGGACGGCAAATACCAACACATCCAGGGCTTCGGCGTATTGGAAGAAATCTTTGCCGATGTTTGCAAGGCTATTGACGCAGTGAAATAACAATAAAACAGAATATGGCTGAATCGAATTTTGTTGACTACGTAAAAATATATTGCCGCTCCGGAAAGGGCGGACGAGGTTCTACGCATATGCGGCGTGAGAAATACATACCCAACGGAGGCCCCGACGGAGGTGACGGAGGACGAGGAGGCCATGTCATCCTGCGGGGTAACCGCAACTACTGGACGCTACTCCATCTGAAGTACGATCGCCACATCCTGGCAGGTCACGGAGAATCCGGTTCCAAGAACCGCAGTTTCGGGAAAGACGGAGCGGACAAGGTGATTGAAGTGCCCTGCGGCACGGTGGTGTACAACGCCGAAACGGGTGAATATATCTGCGACGTCACCGAGCACGAACAAGAAGTCATCCTGCTGAAAGGCGGACGCGGAGGTCTGGGCAACTGGCACTTCAAAACCGCCACACGCCAGGCTCCCCGCTTTGCACAACCGGGCGAACCGATGCAGGAGTTGACGGTAATCATGGAACTGAAGCTGCTGGCAGACGTCGGTCTGGTAGGTTTCCCCAATGCAGGAAAATCTACTTTACTGGCATCCGTTTCTGCGGCGAAGCCCAAAATCGCCAATTATCCGTTTACAACGCTGGAACCCAATCTGGGCATCGTGTCCTATCGCGACAGCAAATCGTTTGTGATGGCGGACATTCCCGGAATCATCGAAGGAGCCAGTGCGGGCAAAGGATTGGGATTGCGCTTCCTGCGACACATCGAGCGCAACTCCCTGTTGCTGTTCATGGTGCCTGCCGACAGCGACGACATCCGCAAGGAGTACGACATACTCCTGAACGAGCTCCGCACCTTCAACCCCGAAATGCTGGACAAACAACGCGTGCTTGCCATCACCAAATGTGACATGCTGGACCAGGAGCTGATGGACGAGATAGAGCCGACACTGCCCGAAGGTATTCCTCATATCTTTATCTCTGCCGTGGCAGGCATGGGCATCTCCACGCTGAAAGACATCCTTTGGGAAGAGCTGAACAAGGAAAGCAATAAGATAGAAGGCAAAGTGGACAGCATTGCCCACCGCGCCAAAGACCTCAGCCACCTGCAGGAAGAATTGAAAGAAGAGGGTGAGGACGAGGACCTCAGCTATGAATACGTCAACGACGACGAGGACATAGAGGACCTCGAGGACTTTGAATACGAAGAAGATTGGGAGGAAGATAAAAAATGATTCCTCTTACAGAAGATAGGAAAATGTTGGGATATGAGCTGCTTGCCTCATATCCCGGCATTTCTTGTTTTGTAACCACCCGCCACGGTGGATGCAGCCAAGGTAACTATGCCTTCCTCAACTGTACACCTTACACGGGAGACGAAGCCGAAGCTGTACGCCGCAACCAGGAAATAGTATGTTCTTCCCTGCCCCAACGCCCCCAAGAACTGGTCATCCCGTTTCAGACCCACGGGACAAAGGCACTTGTCATTGACGGAACTTACCTGCAAGCAACAGCAGAAGAACGCCACTCCATGTTGCAGGGCATTGATGCACTGATAACCCGTGAACCGGGCTACTGCATCTGTATCTCTACGGCAGACTGCATTCCCATCCTGCTCTACGACCGGAAGAATGCCGTGATAGCCGCTGTTCATGCCGGATGGCGCGGCACTGTGAATTACATCCTCGGCCACACACTCGACAAGATGCGTGCCCGCTATGGTACAGAGGGCAAAGAAGTGATAGCCTGCATCGGCCCCGGCATCTCCCTTTCCGCCTTCGAGGTAGGCGACGAAGTCTATGAAGCATTCCGCAAGAACGGTTTCCAGATGGATTACATCTCCGAATGGAAACCCGCCACCCACAAATACCATATCGACCTATGGGCTGCCAACCGACTGCAACTGCTGGACTTCGGAGTACCTTCCGCACAAGTGGAGACAGCCAATATATGTACTTTTACCCAATATGAAGAGTTCTTCTCGGCACGCCGGATGGGTATCAAATCCGGAAGGATATTGTCGGGAATCATGTTAACCCATTCAAACGGATTGCATTAATGTATCATATCGCACTTTCTAAAGAAATCAAGCAGAATTGCCCCGAATTCCGCGGTGCAGCCGTATTTGCCGAAGTGACAAATACCCCATATTGCGAAGGGTTGTGGCAGGAAATCGCAACTTTCACCCAAGAGCTAAGAGCCCGTGAAACCACGGACAGCATCAAGTACCAACCCGTCATTGCCGCCACCCGCGAAGCCTACAAACGTTGCGGCAAGGATCCCAGCCGCTACCGTCCCTCGGCCGAAGCACTGAGACGGCGACTGCTGCGCGGATTGGAACTCTATCAGATAGATACGTTGGTAGACCTTATCAACCTTGTCTCCCTACGTACGGGCCACTCTATCGGCGGATTTGATGCCGACGAGATACAAGGAAGCGACCTTGAGCTGGGCATAGGACGTGCCGAGGAATCGTTCGAGGGTATAGGCCGCGGCATGCTGAACATAGAAGGGCTGCCCGTCTACCGCGACCGTATAGGCGGTATCGGTACCCCGACCAGCGACCACGAACGCACCAAGATGAAACTTGAAACCCGCCATATCCTTGCCATTGTCAACGGCTACAACGGGCAGGAAGGTCTGAAAGAAGCAGCCGAAATGATATTGGAACTGTTGGAGAAATATGCTTCCTCTACCGGTGGGAGTATACAATATTTTGAATAAATGAAAATCCGTATTCTTGTCCCTCTCCTGCTCATAGCCCTTGGTGCCACGGCACAAGGGAAGAAAACGGTCTTTTCCGCCATGGAAACCAACCATATTCGCGTTGCCACTCCGGGACTGTTTTCGCAAAGAGAACTGATAGAGCTACCTTTGGAGGACATTCCGGACACGGAATACTCCTTTCCCCTGCCTGGAGGAAAAGTCATCTCCCCTTACGGACGGGGGCGGGGACGCCACAGCGGCATAGACATCAAGACCTGCGCCAAAGACACCATACGGAGTGCCTTCAACGGCGTAGTACGGATGTCCAAGCCTTATAGCGCCTACGGCAATGTCGTCGTCGTACGCCATGACTTCGGACTGGAAACGATATACAGCCACAACTTCAAAAACCTTGTACATTGTGGCGACACAGTCAAAGCCGGACAGCCCATCGCACTGACCGGACGCACCGGACGCGCCTCTACTGAGCATCTGCACTTCGAGACACGCGTCAACGGGCAGCACTTCGACCCCAATATCATCTTCAACATGAAGGAACAGACGCTGAACCGACAACGTATCGGATGCTCAAAAAAAGGAAACGGCATCGTCGTGCAACAATTACCGACAATCTACCCGAAGCCACTGCAAAAAAAATACCCAATGGAACTGTTTAAGTATCCAAACGTTTCACTACATTTGCAGAACGTTTCACTAAAAGAACGAATTGAACTTAAAACATATCAATGATAGAAAAACTGATTGTTCTTGAAGATATTGACCCGGTAATATTTTATGGCGTAAACAACGCCAACATGCAGCTGATAAAAGCCTTGTATCCCAAGCTCCGCATTGTTGCCCGCGGCAATGTCATCAAAGTATTGGGTGATGAGGAGGAAATGTGTGCATTTGAGGAAAACATCACCAAACTGGAGAAATACTGTGCCGAATACAATTCTTTGAAAGAAGAGGTCATTATAGACATCATCAAAGGCAATGCCCCGCAAGCGGAAAAGTCGGGCAATGTCATTGTATTCAGCGTAACCGGAAAGCCGATTATCCCGCGCAGCGAGAACCAGCTGAAGCTGGTAGAGGCATTTGCCAAGAATGACATGCTGTTTGCCATCGGTCCTGCCGGTTCAGGAAAAACCTATACTGCCATCGCGCTTGCCGTGCGGGCACTAAAGAATAAGGAGATAAAGAAAATCATTCTCAGCCGCCCCGCCGTAGAAGCCGGAGAAAAGCTCGGTTTCCTGCCCGGCGACATGAAGGACAAGATAGACCCGTATCTGCAACCACTCTATGACGCCCTGCAGGACATGATACCTGCCGCCAAGCTGAAAGAGTATATGGAGCTGAACATCATCCAGATTGCCCCTCTCGCCTTTATGCGCGGACGTACACTGAACGATGCCGTTGTCATTCTGGATGAAGCGCAGAACACGACCACCCAGCAAATCAAGATGTTCCTCACCCGCATGGGCATGAACACCAAGATGATTGTCACGGGGGACATGACGCAGATTGACTTGCCTTCTTCCCAGACTTCCGGTCTGGTGCAGGCACTGAAGATTCTGAAAGGCGTAAAAGGCATCAGTTTTGTGGAGCTGAACAAGAAAGACATCGTACGCCACAAGTTGGTAACTCAGATTGTGGAGGCCTACGAGAAGTTCGACAAGGAAGCGAAAGCGGAGCGTGAACGACGCAAAGCCGAACAAGCTGATAGCAAGATTGAACAGAAACAGTAAATTCTCAAATCGTAAATATTACAAAGATGAAAGCATTAACAGCAACTGAATTTAACTTTCCCGGACAGAAAAGCGTGTACCACGGAAAAGTTCGTGATGTGTACAACATCAATGGTGAAAAGTTGGTCATGGTAGCTACCGACCGCATCTCAGCCTTCGACGTAGTATTGCCGAAAGGTATTCCCTTCAAAGGACAAATGCTGAACCAGATTGCAGCAAAATTCCTGGATGCCACAACCGACATCTGTCCCAACTGGAAAATGGCTACGCCCGACCCGATGGTGACGGTAGGTGTGATGTGCGAGGGATTCCCCGTAGAAATGATTGTACGCGGTTATCTCTGCGGCAGCGCATGGCGTGCCTACAAGAGCGGCGTACGTGAAATCTGCGGCGTGAAACTGCCCGAAGGGATGAAGGAAAACCAGAAATTCCCCGAACCCATCATCACCCCGACCACAAAGGCCGAGATTGGCGAACACGATGCCGACATCTCCAAAGAAGAAATCCTGGCACAAGGTCTGGCTACACCCGAAGAATATGCCGTATTGGAGCAATATACCATGGCCCTCTTCAAACGCGGCACCGAGATTGCAGCTGAACGCGGATTGATTCTGGTAGATACCAAATACGAATTCGGCAAGCACGACGGCAAGATTTACCTGATGGACGAAATCCATACGCCCGACTCCAGCCGCTACTTCTACTCCGAAGGCTACGAAGAACGTTTTGCCAACGGCGAACCGCAAAAGCAACTCTCCAAGGAGTTTGTACGCGAATGGCTGATGGACAACGGCTTCCAAGGTAAAGAAGGACAGCAAGTACCGGAAATGACAGACGAAATCGTTACTTCAATCAGTGAACGTTACATCGAACTGTACGAACACATCACCGGCGAGAAGTTTGTAAAGGAAGATACCAGCAACATTGCCGAACGCATTGAAAAGAATGTAACTAATTACTTAATGTGATAATATGCCAATGTGCTAATGACCTTGCGGCATAATAGCGCAGCCAATTAGCACATTGGCATATCAGCACATTAGCACATTAAAAAATCATGGATTACCCCCAAGAACACATCAAGCCCTACGGTAATGACGACAAGAAGAGCGAACAAGTGGAAGAAATGTTCGACAACATCGCTCCTGCCTACGACAAGCTGAATCACACCCTATCCATGGGCATCGACCGCAGCTGGCGTAGGAAAGCAATCAAGTACCTACGTCCTTTCCGCCCCCGGCGTATTATGGACGTAGCTACCGGCACCGGCGATTTCGCCATCCTTGCATGCCGCGAATTGCAACCCGATAGCCTGATTGGCACCGACATCTCGGAAGGCATGATGAACGTGGGACGTGAAAAAGTAAAGCAGGCGCACCTCTCGAACAAGATTTCATTTGTCCGGGAGGACTGCACCTCCCTCTCGTTTGCCGACGAAAGCTTCGACGCCGTGACCGTAGCGTTCGGCATCCGCAACTTCGAAGGGCTGGATAAGGGACTGTCCGAGATGTGCCGCGTACTAAAGACCGGCGGACATCTCGTCATACTGGAGCTCTCCACACCAGACCGCTTCCCGATGAAACAACTGTTTACCATTTACTCCAAAGTCGTTATCCCCCTGCTCGGTAAATGTATTTCGAAAGACAACAGCGCCTACACTTATCTGCCGGAAAGCATCCGTGCCTTCCCTCAAGGAGAAGTGATGCAGGAAGTTATCCGCAAGGCCGGTTTCAGTGAAGTACACTTCAAGCGGCTCACTTTCGGAATATGCACGTTGTATACAGCCAGAAAATAATCATTAATTCCCCTTTAACACACCCTCATTATGCAGAAATACGGTTTAATAGGTTACCCGTTGAAACATTCCTTTTCCATCGGATATTTCAATGAGAAATTCACGGCAGAAAACATTGATGCAGAATATGTAAACTTCGAAATTCCACGTATCGAGGATTTCATGGAAGTTATCGAGGAAAATCCCAACCTCTGTGGACTGAATGTAACTATCCCTTACAAGGAGCAAGTCATCCCCTACCTAGACGAACTGGACAAAGACACGGCCAAGATAGGCGCCGTCAATGTCATTAAGATTATCCGCCTTCCCAAAGGCAAGGTAAAGCTGGTTGGCTACAATTCCGACATCATAGGATTCACACAATCCATAGAACCGCTTTTGCAACCACATCACAAGAAAGCCCTGATTCTGGGCACCGGCGGCGCATCGAAAGCCGTATATCGCGGGCTGGAGAACCTGGGGATAAAAAGCACCTTCGTATCGCGCACCAAGAAAGAGGACAAATACCTCACTTACGAAGAGCTGACACCGGAAATCATGCAGGAGTACACGGTGATTGTCAACTGTACCCCCGTAGGCATGTACCCCAAAGTGGACTTCTGTCCCAACATTCCTTACGAGCTACTGACCCCCAACCATTTGCTCTACGATTTGTTATATAATCCAAACGAAACCCTCTTCATGAAGAAAGGCCAGGCACAAGGAGCCGTCACCAAGAACGGACTGGAGATGTTGCTGTTGCAGGCCTTTGCCGCATGGGAAATTTGGAATAAATAATGAAGAAAGCCATAAAATATTCGATTCTCGGTCTGGCTGCCCTCTGCACCGTACTGTTGTGCGGAGGGTACTATATGCTGGGCTATTCCCTGAAACCGGACGACCTCGTTTCACGCAGCCGCAACATAGCCGCATCCTACGATTTCATGTACGAGCGCTATCCCGAACTGCACCCCTGGGTGGATAGCCTGATGACCGCAGGAGTACTGAAGGACTTCTACATCGAGAACGACCGCGGAGAGACGCTGCATGCACTCTACGTTGCCGCCGCCCACCCCACCCTCAAAACAGCAGTCATCGTACACGGATATACGGATAATGCCGTGCGCATGCTGATGATAGGCTATCTGTACAGCAAGGAGATGGGCTTCAATATCCTGCTGCCCGACCTTTACGGACATGGGATGAGCGAAGGAAACCATGTACAGATGGGCTGGAAAGACCGGCTCGACGTGTTGCAATGGACCGAGACCGCCGATGAGCTTTTCGGACGCAACCATGCGGACAGCATAGCGTCCCGCAGTACAAAGATGGTAGTACACGGCATCTCCATGGGAGCCGCCACCACCATGATGGTATCCGGCGAAGTGGAACACGGACAATACCAACAGCCATTCATCAAGTGTTTTGTGGAAGACTGCGGTTATACAAGCGTATGGGATGAGTTTCGCGGAGAGTTGAAAGAACAGTTCGGACTGCCCGCTTTCCCCCTACTGCATACTGCAAGCTGGCTCTGCCGGCAGGAGTACGGATGGGACTTCCGTGAAGCTTCTGCCCTGGAGCAAGTAAAGAAATGTACTTTGCCGATGCTCTTCATCCACGGTGATGCCGACACCTTTGTACCGACGTGGATGGCTTATCCCCTCTATGAAGCCAAGCCCGAACCCAAAGAATTATGGATTGTACCCGGTGCCACACATGCCATGTCTTACAAGGATTATCCGCAGGAATACACCGAGCATGTAAAGAAATTCGTAGGGAAATACATACATTGACGTGATTTTTCCTATCTTCGCCGCAACAAACATTGGTAATATGAAACGATTTATTTCCATAGCATTCTTCCTGTGCTTGTTCATATCCTTGCAGGCACAAGAAGTCTACACCACTAAGAACATTCCTAAAGTACACCTTCAGGACAAGACGCGTTATGTCTGCAACCCTGCCGACATCTTATCCAAAGAGGCATGTGCCGACATAGACCGCATGCTCTACGCATTGGAGCAGCAGACTGGTATTGAAACGGTAGTTGCCGTTGTTCCCTCCATCGGACAAGAAGACTGTTTTGATTTCTCACACCAGCTGCTCAATGAATGGGGAGTAGGGAAAAAAGAAAAAAACAACGGTTTGGTCATTCTGCTGGTAACCGACCAACGCTGCATCCAGTTTTATACGGGATACGGTTTGGAAGGGGACCTTCCTGATGCCATCTGCAAACGTATACAGACCAAATACATGATTCCCTATCTGAAAGACGGTAATTGGGATGCCGGAATGGTAGCGGGTGTAAAGGCAGTCTGTTCACGTCTTGACGGCACTATGGTGAATGACACGGAAGAGGAGGATGACCTCTCCGTAGGAGGTATCCTACTGGGGCTTATCGGTTTCCTCGCAGTGGCATCTATTATAGGCATCCTTGCCCAACGCGCTGCCAACAAATGCCCCAACTGCGGACAACATAAATTGCAACGTAGCAGCAGCATACTCATCTCACGCCGCAATGGAGTGAAAACGGAAGATGTGACCTACACCTGCCGCAATTGCGGACATAAAGTAGTGCGCCGCCAGCAGTCATACGATGAAAATTACCGGGGAGGAGGCGGAGGTGGTCCGGTCATCTTCGGTGGTGGAGGTCTCTTCGGCGGAAGTGGCGGAGGAGGCTTCAGCGGTGGTAGCTTCGGAGGCGGTATGGGAGGTGGCGGTGGAGCCGGTTCCCGGTTCTAACGCCGAGGATGTGTCATCTGTGTGCCATCAACCGTTTTGACACACCTTCGAGGATACTGGAAGAAAATAAAACGTTTACATAGAATATAATTAAATGATTAATAACTGCCTTCCCCTCCTCCCCTCTCTCTATCGGAGAGGAATCGGAGGTGAGGCCTAAAAATGAAAAGTATGAAGAAATCAACCATTATCATTATCGTTGTTATAGCTCTTCTCGCCATTTGGGGTGTAACCGGCTATAACGGACTCGTAACCATGGACGAAAATGTCAGCGGACAATGGTCGAACGTAGAAACCCAATACCAACGCCGTGCCGACCTGATTCCGAACTTGGTGAATACCGTGAAAGGATATGCCACGCACGAGAAGGAAACACTGGAAGGTGTAGTAGAAGCCCGCAGCAAAGCCACTCAAATCAAAGTGGATGCGGCAGACCTTACTCCGGAAAAGCTGGCTGAATATCAGAAAGCACAAGGTGCGGTGACTTCCGCCCTCGGTAAATTGCTTGCCATCACAGAAAACTATCCGGACTTGAAAGCAAATCAGAATTTCCTGGAACTGCAGGCACAGCTGGAAGGTACGGAAAACCGTATCAACGTAGCACGTACCAACTTCAACAATGCAGCCAAGAACTTCAATACAGCCATTCGCCGTTTCCCCAAGAATATCCTTGCCGGTCTCTTCGGTTTTGAGAAACGAGCTTATTTCGAAGCGGCAGAAGGAGCGGAACAAGCTCCCCAGGTACAATTCTGATAAATACACAACTCTATAGCGAGGCACAAAGGCGAGAAACTTTGTGCCTCGCTTTGTGTTGTAGAAGATTAGATGTATCTTTGCACATTCAATTGAACAAACCTATTATCTCATGAGTAATCAACGATACATGATGCGAGGCGTCAGCGCATCAAAGGAAGATGTGCACAACGCCATCAAGAATATCGACAAAGGTATTTTCCCGCAGGCTTTCTGCAAAATTATCCCCGACATTTTGGGCGGTGACCCGGAGTATTGCAACATTATGCATGCCGATGGAGCAGGCACCAAGTCCAGTCTTGCCTATATGTACTGGAAGGAAACCGGCGACCTGGGTGTGTGGAAAGGCATTGCACAAGATGCACTGATTATGAACATCGACGACCTGCTTTGTGTGGGTGCGGTAGACAACATTCTGGTATCCTCTACCATCGGACGTAATAAACTGCTCATCCCCGGCGAAGTAATCTCCGCCATCATCAACGGTACGGACGAACTGCTTGCCGAACTCCGTGAAATGGGTGTAGGCGTTTATGCCACCGGTGGCGAAACAGCCGACGTGGGCGACCTTGTACGTACCATTATCGTAGACTCGACAGTGACCTGCCGCATGAAGCGCTCAGATGTTATAGACAATGCCAATATCCGTCCGGGCGATGTGATTGTAGGTCTGGCATCTTACGGAAAGGCTACTTATGAGAAAGAATACAATGGCGGTATGGGCAGTAACGGACTGACCAGCGCACGCCACGATGTATTCTCCAAATACCTGGCAGAGAAATACCCTGAAAGCTATGACAAGGCTGTACCCGAAGAGCTGGTATACAGTGGCAAGCTAAAACTGACAGACAGTGTCGAAGACAGTCCGCTGGATGCAGGAAAGCTGGTACTTTCCCCCACCCGCACCTACGCACCGGTAGTTAAGAAGCTGCTCGATGCGCTCCGTCCCCAAATCCACGGTATGGTACACTGCTCGGGCGGCGCACAAACCAAGGTACTGCACTTTGTGGGAGACAACTGCCGTGTCATCAAAGACAATCTCTTCCCCGTTCCACCGTTGTTCAAGACCATCAAGGAGCAGAGCGATACGGACTGGAGCGAAATGTACAAGGTGTTCAATATGGGGCATCGCCTGGAAGTGTACCTCTCTCCCGAACATGCAGAAGAGGTGATTGCTATTTCGAAGAGTTTCAACATCGATGCACAGATTGTAGGCCGCGTGGAAGAAAGCGACAAGAAAGAACTGATTATCAAGAGCGAATTCGGAGAGTTCAAGTATTAAATATATGGCAGACAACAATACCATACTCGAAAAGCTGGAAGGGCTTGTCGCCCGCTTCGAAGAAGTGTCGACCTTGATTACAGACCCGGCAGTGATTGCGGACCAGAAGCGTTACGTCAAGCTCACCAAAGAATATAAAGAACTGGGCGACCTGATGAATGCCCGCAAAGAGTACATGCAAGTACTGGGCGGCATAGAAGAAGCCAAAGAAATTATCGCCAACGAAACAGACCAGGAGATGCGGGAAATGGCACGCGAAGAGCTGGATGCCTGCCAAGCCCGCCAACCGGAACTGGAAGAGCAGATAAAGCTGCTGCTCGTCCCCGCCGACCCGCAGGATGGCCGTAATGCCATCCTCGAAATTCGTGGCGGCACGGGTGGTGACGAAGCGGCAATCTTTGCCGGCGACCTCTTCCGCATGTACACCAAGTATTGCGAATCCAAGGGATGGAAAATGGAGATATCCAGCGCCAACGAAGGTGCAGCCGGCGGTTTCAAGGAAATTGTCTGCTCCGTGACGGGCGACAATGTATACGGCACACTGAAATATGAATCGGGCGTGCACCGCGTGCAGCGCGTACCGGCCACAGAAACGCAAGGACGGGTACACACCTCAGCCGCCAGCGTAGCCGTGCTTCCCGAAGCCGAAGAGTTCGACGTAGTTATCAACGAAGGTGAAATCAAGTGGGACACCTTCCGAAGCGGTGGTGCCGGCGGTCAGAACGTGAACAAGGTGGAATCCGGCGTGCGCCTGCGCTACAACTGGAAGAATCCCAACACAGGCATAGTCGAAGAAATCCTCATCGAATGTACCGAGACGCGCGACCAGCCCAAGAACAAGGAACGCGCCCTCTCGCGCTTGCGTACCTTCATCTACGATAAGGAACACCAGAAGTACATCGACGACATCGCCTCCAAGCGTAAGACGATGGTCAGCACTGGCGACCGCTCCGCCAAGATACGCACCTACAACTATCCGCAAGGACGCATCACGGACCACCGCATCAACTACACCATCTACAATCTCGCCGCCTTCATGGACGGAGACATCCAAGACTGCATCGACCACCTGATTGTGGCGGAAAATGCAGAAAGACTGAAAGAGAGCGAACTGTAAGGCAGTGATAAGTAACCCGTAACTAAAAAATAATATGAACAAACAGCAATTATTCGAGAACATCAAGCGCAAGAAGTCATTCCTTTGCGTAGGTCTTGACACCGACATCAAGAAAATACCCGAACATCTTCTGAAAGAGGAAGACCCTATATTCGCTTTCAACAAAGCCATCATCGACGCTACTGCCGACCTCTGCATCGCCTACAAGCCCAATCTGGCATTTTATGAGAGCATGGGCGTGAAAGGCTGGATAGCTTTCGAGAAAACCGTAAACTACATCAAGCAGAACTATCCCGACCAATTCATCATCGCCGACGCCAAACGCGGTGACATCGGGAACACCTCTGCCATGTATGCCCGTACCTTCTTCGAAGAGCTGGATATAGATTCCGTAACCGTAGCTCCCTACATGGGCGAAGACAGTGTGACCCCGTTCCTTACGTACGAAGGCAAATGGGTAATCCTGCTTGCGTTGACCAGCAACAAAGGCTCGCACGACTTCCAGCTGACGGAAGACACCAACGGCGAACGCCTCTTCGAAAAAGTGCTCCGCAAATCCCAGGAGTGGGCCAGTGACGAACAGATGATGTACGTAGTAGGCGCCACACAAGGCCGCGCCTTCGAAGATATCCGCAAGATTGTTCCCGAACACTTCCTATTGGTTCCCGGCGTAGGCGCACAAGGCGGCTCCCTGGAAGAAGTCTGCAAGTATGGCATGAACAAGACTTGCGGCCTGATTGTCAACTCCAGCCGTGGCATCATCTACGTGGACAAGACAGAGAACTTCGCCGCCGCCAGCCGAAAAGCAGCCCAAAAAGTGCAGGCACAGATGGCGGAAGAGTTGAAAAAAGTGATTAACGACTAACGCTTAATGTTCGAAAGAAAGATTATCAACGACCCTGTCTTCGGGTTCATCAACATACCAAAGGGGTTGTTGTACGATGTTGTACGACATCCTCTTTTGCAACGTCTAAACCGTATCAAGCAACTGGGGTTGTCCTCTGTCGTATATCCCGGTGCGCAGCATACACGGTTCCAACACTCTTTGGGAGCCTTCTACCTGATGAGTGAGGCCATCCAGCAACTTGCCACCAAAGGAAACTTTATCTTCGACAGCGAAGCCGAAGCTGTGGAAGCCGCTATCCTGATGCACGACATCGGCCACGGCCCCTTCTCCCACGTACTGGAAAATACCATCGTGCAGGGCGTCTCCCACGAAGACATCTCCTTGATGCTGATGGAACGTATCAACAAGGAAATGAACGGACAGTTGACACTCGCCATTCAAATTTTCAAGGATGAATACCCCAAGCGCTTCCTGCACCAACTGGTAAGCGGGCAACTGGATATGGACCGCCTGGACTACCTGCGCCGCGACAGCTTCTATACCGGAGTGACCGAAGGCAACATTGGCTCCGCCCGCATTATCAAGATGCTGGATGTAAAGGATGACCACCTGGTAGTAGAGTCCAAAGGCATCTATTCTATTGAGAACTTCCTCACTGCCCGCCGCCTGATGTACTGGCAAGTCTATCTGCACAAAACCTCCGTTGCCTACGAGAAAATGCTGATTAGCACCCTGCTCCGCGCCAAGGAACTGGCAAGCCGCGGCATAGACCTCTTTGCCTCACCCGCCTTGAAATTCTTTCTATACAACGACATCAGCCGGGAGGCATTCTACAACAATCCCGAATGTTTGGAGAATTTCATTCAGTTGGACGATAATGACATCTGGACTGCCCTCAAGGTATGGAGCCGCCATTCGGACAAGGTTTTGTCCACCTTGAGCGCCGGCATGATTAACCGAAACATCTTCAAAGTCGAGATTTCTACCGAACCTATTAGTGAGGAACGGAAAAAAGAACTAACTTTGCAAATCAGTGAACAACTGAACATCCCTCTCTCCGAAGCGAGATATTTCATCTCTACCCCCAGCATCGAGAAGAATATGTACGACGAGGCAGATGACAGTATTGACATCCTCTACAACGACGGCAGCATCAAGAATATTGCCGAAGCATCGGATATGCTCAATATCTCTCTTCTGTCCAAGAAAGTAAAAAAGTACTACTTATGCTACCAACGTTTGCATAGATAAGTATAAAATATTCACCTCAGGACAAGGAAATATAAAAAAAAAGTCCGTTATTTGCGTTTTGAAACCATCTAACAAGAATAAGACATGGAGTTCTCTGCTAAACAAATTGCAACATTTATCCAAGGAGAAATTGTTGGAGACGAGAATGCTACCGTTCACACCTTTGCGAAAATCGAAGAGGGAATACCGGGAGCCATCTCCTTTCTATCCAACCCCAAATATACCCCCTACATATACGAAACCCAATCAAGCATTGTTCTGGTAAACAAGGACTTTGTTCCGGAACAAGAAGTGAAAGCCACCCTGATTAAAGTGGACAATGCGTATGAAAGTCTTGCTAAATTGCTAAATCTTTATGAGCAAAGCAAGCCAAAGCGGGTGGGAATTGACTCTCTGGCCTTTGTTGCCGAGACAGCTAAAATTGGCAAGGATGTTTACATTGCGCCTTTTGCCTGCATTGGCGAATACGCAGAGGTGGGAGACAATACGGTCATTCATCCGCACGTCACGATTGGCAGCGGTGCCAAAGTGGGCAATGACTGTATTATTTACGCTAACTCCACCATCTACCACGATTGCCGGGTAGGAAACCACTGCATCCTGCACTCCGGTTGCGTTATCGGTGCAGACGGTTTCGGCTTCGCCCCCACTTCCGAGGGCTATGAAAAAATACCGCAAATAGGTATCACTATCCTGGAAGACCATGTGGAAATCGGTGCCAACACGTGTGTGGACCGTGCTACTATGGGAGCCACCATCGTACATAGCGGTGTGAAACTGGATAATTTGATTCAAGTGGCACACAATGATGAAATAGGCTCCCACACCGTAATGGCGGCGCAAGTAGGTGTAGCAGGTTCTACCAAGATAGGAGAATGGTGCATGTTCGGCGGGCAGGTAGGCATTGCAGGTCATATTCATATTGGCAACAAAGTGAACCTTGGCGCACAGTCTGGTGTTCCCAGTAGCATAAAGGACGGTAGCCAGCTTATCGGTACCCCTCCTATGGAGCTGAAACAATATTTCAAGGCATCCATCGCACAAAGAAGTTTGCCGGAAATGCAAGTGGAACTGCGCCAGCTCCGCAAAGAATTGAATGAACTTAAACAACAATTAAATAAGTAACCAATGTTAAAACAAAAGACTCTAAAAGATAGCTTTTCGCTTAGTGGAAAAGGTCTTCATACGGGACTTGACCTAACCGTTACTTTCAATCCTGCTCCGGATAACCATGGATACAAAATCCAACGTATTGACTTGGAAGGACAGCCTACCTTCGATGCCGTTGCAGACAACGTATCCGAAACTACCCGTGGAACTGTAATCTCCAAAAACGGAGTAAAGGTGAGCACAGTGGAGCATGGTATGGCAGCCCTCTATGCATTGGGTATCGATAACTGCTTGATACAGGTAAACGGACCGGAATTTCCCATTCTGGACGGAAGCGCCCAATATTATGTCAACGAAATAGAGCGCGTAGGCACTGTAGAACAAAATGCCGTAAAAGATTTCTATATCATCAAGTCCAAAATTGAATTCCGTGACGAAACAACCGGCTCTTCCATCATCGTGTTGCCGGACGAGAACTTCAGCTTGAATGTATTGGTATCATACGATTCCAACATCCTCCCCAACCAGTTTGCAACGCTGGAGGACATGACGAAGTTCAAGGATGAAATCGCCGCAAGCCGTACTTTCGTGTTTGTACGCGAAATTGAGCCGTTGCTGCAAGCCGGTCTTATCAAGGGCGGCGACCTTGACAATGCGATTGTTATTTACGAACGCGAAATGTCCCAGGAGAACTATGACAAGCTGGCCGACGTGATGGGTGTTCCTCATATGGACGCCAAACAATTGGGATATATCAACCACAAACCTTTGGTGTGGCCCAATGAATGCGCCCGCCACAAGTTACTTGATGTCATCGGTGACCTGGCCTTGATAGGCAAGCCCATCAAGGGCCGTATCATCGCTACCCGCCCGGGACACACTATCAACAATAAGTTCGCCCGCCAGATGCGCAAGGAAATCCGTTTGCACGAAATACAAGCCCCTACCTACGACTGCAACCGCGAACCGATTATGGATGTAAACCGCATCCGCGAACTTCTGCCTCACCGTTACCCGATGCAATTGGTGGACAAAGTCATAGAAATAGGTGCCAACTACATTGTAGGTGTCAAGAACGTAACTTCCAACGAACCTTTCTTTCAGGGACACTTCCCGCAGGAACCCGTAATGCCCGGTGTGTTGCAGATAGAGGCAATGGCACAGACGGGAGGTTTGCTTGTACTGAATTCAGTGGATGAACCGGAACGTTACTCCACCTACTTCATGAAGATTGACGGTGTGAAATTCCGCCAGAAAGTGGTACCTGGAGATACCCTCATCTTCCGTGTAGAGCTGATGGCCCCCATACGCCGCGGCATCTCTACCATGAAAGGCTATGTGTTTGTAGGCGAAAAAGTTGTCTGCGAAGCAGAGTTTATGGCGCAAATAGTTAAGAACAAATAATAAAATTTACGATTAGACTATTTACGATTTACGATTCAAATTATTCGTGAGAATTATCACATTCGGATAAAATCGTATATACAGTAAATCGCAAGTATTCTCAATCGTAAATCGTAAATAGCTAAATCGTAAATAATATGATAAGTCCCTTAGCGTATATTCATCCCGAAGCCAAAATCGGGGAAAACGTAGAGATTGCTCCTTTTGTTTTCATTGACAAGAATGTGGTAATCGGTGATAACAACAAGATTATGGCAAATGTCAACATTCTGTACGGTGCACGCATCGGCAATGGAAACACCATTTTCCCGGGAGCCGTTATCGGTGCTATTCCCCAGGATTTAAAGTTCAGAGGGGAGGAAAGCACTGCTGAAATCGGAGACAACAATATCATACGTGAAAACGTAACTGTCAACCGCGGTACAGCTGCCAAAGGCAGAACCATCGTCGGTAACAACAATCTCCTGATGGAAAGTGTACACGTGGCCCACGATGCTCTGATAGGCAACAGCTGTATCATTGGCAACTCTACAAAAATGGCGGGTGAAATTGTCATCGACGATTATTCCATCATCAGCGCCAATGTACTGATGCACCAATTCTGCCATGTGGGCGGTTATGGAATGATACAAGGCGGCTGCCGTTTCAGCAAGGACATCCCACCGTACATCATTGCCGGACGCGAGCCTATCTGCTATGCGGGAATCAATGTGGTAGGGTTACGCCGCCGTGGCTTCTCCAACGAGACCATTGAGAAAATCCATGATGCCTATCGTATTATCTATCAAGGCGGTCTGAACAATACGGATGCCTTGAAGAAAATCGAGGATGAAATGGAAATGACACCGGAAATAAGCTATATCGTAAACTTTATACGTGAATCAGCCCGCGGCATTATCCCCGCAGGAAAATGAAAAACGTATGATTTACACAAAGTCAGAAATCATAAATTATAAATCATCATGATCTACAGATTTACAATCATCTCTGATGAGGTGGACGATTTTGTCAGAGAAATACAGATAGACCCGGAAGCTACCTTTTATGACTTCCATGAAGCGATTCTAAAGTCGGCAGGCTACACTAACGACCAGATGACTTCTTTCTTCATTTGCGATGATGACTGGGAGAAAGAGAAAGAAATTACGCTGGAAGAAATGGATGACAATCCGGAAATGGACAGTTGGGTGATGAAAGAGACCCAGCTGAGCGAACTGGTTGAAGACGAGAAGCAGAAACTTCTCTATGTATTCGATTATATGACTGAGCGCTGCTTCTTCATCGAGCTTTCTGAAATCATTACCGGAAAGGAAATGAAAGGAGCCAAATGCACCAAGAAAGCAGGTGAAGCTCCCAAGCAGACCATTGATTTTGAAGAGATGGCAGCTGCTGGCGGTTCCCTTGATTTGGACGAAAACTTTTACGGCGACCAGGACTTCGATATGGAAGATTTCGACAAAGAGGGTTTCGGCGGTTTGGACGAAGTCGGAAACTCCTTTGAAGAAGAGAAATATTAAACAGACATACCATACAGATTTCTTTTAGGCACGGATTACACGGAAACACACGGTTGTTATTGAATATTCCGTGTAATCCGCGTAATCCGTGCCTATTTTTTTACCCGCATGCACACCCTAATCGTACTTATCGGTCCCACCGGAGTAGGCAAAACAGAGCTCAGCCTCCGATTGGCAGAACATTTCCATACTTGTATCGTCTCGGCCGATTCGAGACAACTCTATGCAGATTTAAAGATAGGCACGGCTGCCCCTACACCGGAGCAACTGCAACGGGTACAGCATCACTTCGTCGGTACCCTGAAGCTGACAGACTATTACAGTGCCGCCCAATACGAAGCGGAAGTGATGAAGCTGCTGGAAGACCTGTTTACAAAGCATAACACCGTACTGCTGACCGGAGGCTCAATGATGTATGTAGATGCAGTCTGTAAAGGAATTGACGACATTCCGACCGTAGATGCCGATACACGCCAGCTCATGCTGCACAAATACGAAACAGAAGGTCTGGAAAGACTTTGTGCGGAACTTAAGCTGTTGGATCCGGAATATTACAAAATAGTAGATTTGAAGAATCCCAAACGCGTAGTCCATGCTTTGGAAATCTGCTACATGACGGGAAAGGCCTACACTTCCTTCCGCACTCAACAAAAGAAAGAACGCCCCTTCCGTATCATCAAAATAGGATTAACACGTAACCGGGAAGAGCTTTATGAACGCATCAACTGCCGGGTGGACCAAATGGTGGAAGAGGGTTTAGTGGAAGAAGCGCGCATGGTCTACCCGCATAAAAGTCTAAATTCCCTAAATACAGTAGGCTACAAAGAAATATTCAAGTACCTGGATGGTGAATGGACATTACCCTTTGCCATCGAAAAGATAAAGCAGAACTCACGCATCTATTCCCGTAAGCAAATGACCTGGTTCAAACGAGACGAGGAAATCCACTGGTTCCACCCGGAGCAGGAAGGGGAAATACTGGAATACTGTCATTGTTCCATCAAAGGCGTATAAGTCTTTCGGACAAGTGCTTCCACATCTTGATAAAGCTTCTGCATTTCTTGAGAATCAATGCTTCCTTGCTGTCTCCAGCTGTCCAACAATAGGCATGTACGGCGAAACACCTCTGCCTCTACCGTAACAAGCTGCTGCATATAGCCATTGTTCTCCATATTGTACAGTTTTTCCCAATTCAGATAACGATTGGTTCCCATCCCCTGATTGTAACAAAAGACATTGTTGGAAAGCCGGAGTGACCAATCACTGAGCGGAGCGGCGGCACACGCCTTGTCCCAACATACCATCGGAGGCAGAAGTCTATCCGCATCCTTCACCCAAAGCGGCACGGCAATACCCGTAGGAGGATATCCCAGCATTGTCCACATCGTAGTAAGTTCCGCCTTCTCACCCGGTTTTACGCCCTGCACCACAATGGAACAAGAAGTGCTGTTACGGGGAATAAAATCCTGGTCGACAAACCAACCGGAACCTTGCGGGCGATTAAACTTCCCGCTCTTCAAATCAATATCGAGCATGCCATTGCGAAACGAACGTGAAAGATCATTGAAGATACCCTGCGGCGTAATTCCCCCCATTGCAGAAGCTCTCATCAGTACCCGGTCTGCCTCCATATAGCGCACATAACCCGCCCCCCGATTCACTTCACCGGCAAAAGAGAAGTTGGTACGGGCAATGTAGCCGTAAGGAGCATCTTTGGGATTATTGGCATCATACATCGTATATTTATAATAATCCACCTCAAACATGGCGGCAGCGCCTTGAGCGTCGATTACGCCAAAATTGGCCTCTATCAAGCTGGGCTTGGAAATGGTATCGAGGAAATGGCAGAAATCCTCCACCGTGGCGCAAACCTCCAAGGCACGGTAGATAATCCTCCCGTTGGCTGCCCCCCGTTCTTCCCCATCTTTCACTTCCACCAGATTGTAGGATTGGGTGTTCATCAAGGCAAAACCAACGGAGTTTGTACCCATCCATGCCTCTTTCAAGGCAGGAAAGTTAGCACTATTCACATCGGCAATGAAGTTATACTTCTCCCCTTTTATATAAGCAACATGATTTCGCAGATAGTCCGTATCACGGTTTTTCCATAGCAACGGACGGCCGTCAGGAGTAACCTTTCCAGAAACGACGGCAGATGTACAAGCCAGAACCGGCTCAGCAGTGAGTGCCGCAAGCAGTCCCCATATTAAAAAAAGATGTTTTATCATAACCTTGCCTTCCTTAGATTTATATTCGCAAAGGTATGATAATCTGTGAAAGGGCAAAAGAAATCCTCTGAAATCCTTATCCCCTATTCATCAGGAAAGAATTATTCGCTGACAAGTTTCTGCAACTTATCCTGCATATACCGAAGTTTCGCAGTTCCAGTACCTTGTTCTATATGACGGATAATGCCTTTCTTATCCACCAGTATAGTGACCGGCATACCACTCACATGAAAGGTCTCGAAGAAAAACAAGTCATCGGCTATCTGGGTAAAGAGGAAAGGACGGCTCTCTACAATTTTCTTTATTTGTGCAGCACTGTCAAAAGTCGTAGCAAGATAGGTTACATCAGGATAGACTTCTATCCATTTGTTCAGCTCCGACATTTCACGGATACAAGGACCACAGCCGGTATACCAGAAGTTCAAGACCATAGGACGTCCCGTCACATCGGCCTTGCTCCACTCCTGTCCTTCTGTGTCTTTCACTTTGAATTCCGGAAAAGCCTTTCCTATCCATTCTTCCTTCTTCAAAGTCTGTACGGCACCGCCTATCGGCAACTTCTTCCCCGTTCCTCCACGGTAACTCATCAAGAAAGCTTCCGCACCAGGCACCTCGTCGGCAGGAGTAGCATATTCTCTCACCTCCTCAGACAGCACAATGCCCTTGCGTAAGCGGAGTTCCGTAACCTCGTGTCTCGCGCCGTCCTCATGTATTATGAAAGCCGCCACGTTGTCCGAACCCACACCAGGCGGCATGCCTTCGAAGAAAAGCCCGCCCACCAAATAATATTTCTTACCGGCTGTCTGGGCAGAGCAAAGCCCTGCCCCCACAGCTACCAGAATCAGAAACAAAAAGAGAATTTTCCTTATCATAGTTGTTAGAGACTATTCACTTTTCAGCGTAATCGTAAGCTTGGGCTGCACCTTCACTTTGCCGGTAGCCATGCCTATATACGAAACAACCAATACAGCATCCTTAGAAGGTACAGAAAGGACAAAATTGCCATTGACATCGGTAACGCTTCCCGTAGTGGTACCTTCTATCAGAACAGCCGCACCGATAACAGGCTCACCCTGCTCATCCACCACTTTGCCTTCCACTTTCATATTGCCTTTGGCAATGGTCTTTTCTACAGCTTTAGTTTTTTTAGTAGTGATGTAAATCTCACCTTTTCCACCTGCCTCTTTCTTCACCTCAATACCCTCAATATTCTCGGCAGGTATTAAATCATCGATAGTTTTAGTACCCAAGTCAACCTTTTCTCCATCAATATAGACAGTCTTTATTAAATCAAGACTACTCTTATGCTGTACTTTAGCATTCTCTGCCACCTCATTACCCCGGCGGATAACCATACCCGGAGTTCCTTGTTTCAGGGTTATCAGAACAACGCCATTCTGTCCCTCTTCTCCATATGAATCCGTGGCAGATTTATCTTTCAAAACCGTTACACGTTCTATCTTATCAGGATTCAATGCACTCATGACAGATGGCGTCACCTCTTTTCCATCCACAATATACAATGGCTCTTTCCCATTACCCGCATATCCTTCAACTGTAATACCATTGGCAGAAGAAGTTTTTTCAAGTTTGTCGTCGTCCAGCCTGAACATCACCGGCACCGTAAATTTCACAGCCACCGGCTGCCCCTTCTGTCTCCCCGGCTTCCACTTCGGCATAGTGTTTATCAATCGCAGCGCCTCGGCATCCATATCCTTATCCACAGAACGGAGCACCTTGGAGTCCTTGATGCTTCCATCTTCATCCACCACAAACTGGACAGTGACCCGTCCCTGCGTACCGTTCTCTTTGGCAGATGCCGGATAACGCATATTCGTCTTGATATAATCCATGAAAGCACTCATTCCGCCGCCGGGAAATTCCGGCATCTCCTCTGCCACCTCGAAGACCGGAGTTCCCTTCAACTGCTTGCGGACTTCCGCCGGTACATACTTCACATCGGCAGGCTTCGTAGTGTCACCTGCACTTTCCACCACTTTTGTTTCTACAATTGCAGCCAAATCGTTAACTTTGACGCTTGAAATCTTCTCCACTTTATCGGAGACTTCGGGACGGGCAAAAGCTGTCACTGCAATGGCAGCTACCGGAAGTACATAAAGATACTTCAAACGTGCCCACGGGCTTGATTTTTCTTTTAACATCATAGTGATACGTTTTTTAAGTTTACTGTGATTAAAGCTGTTGGCCATAGAGTAGAGCCTTGTGCCGACAGCTTTTTTTATTAATAATAGTTGATACTGTTTTGCATCCACACCCTCCTTTATCACCGTTTCATCCGCTTCAAACTCATGGATATTCTGCAATTCCTGCTTCAGGAGCCATGATGCCGGATTGAACCACTGAAAGAAAATGCAGACATCAGCCACCAGCAAGTCCCAGGAATGGCGGTTATGGATATGGGCAAGCTCGTGGATAAGGATTTCCCGTCCGTTCTCCTCCAAGTCTTTCCGTGAAATGACAATATATCCCATCCAACTGAACGGAGCGATGTCACAGTTGTGTACAATCAAAGTAACGCGCTCTTTCCTGCCCGGTAAGTAGCTGCCGATATCCTCTTTTTTACCCGATTTCAGCAACATCAGTAACCGTACCAACGAATATACGTTGCGGAAGGCAAAGAAAACGATTCCTGCCAGATAGACAAGCAGCGCCACTTGTATCCAGGTGACTGTTGCCGTTTCAGCCCTTGCTCCGGCCTCAGTGGCATTCACTGCATCCGCCATCATCAGCAACTGCTCCAATGTCAGCATCGTCTGGTGCACTTCCGTCTCCTGCTTCACACTTACCTCTACCAAAGGCAATAGGCAGGACAACAGCAAAATGCCCAACAATGAAAAACGGTTGAAACGATGAAACGTCTCGCGTGCCAGCAACAAGCGATAAAACAAATAGAATATCGCCAGGCAAACAGAAGATTTGAGTATATAAACAAAAAACAGACCCATGGAATTATTTACTATTTAGGGATTTACGATTTACTATTTACAGTTACTTGGTCAGTTCATTCCGTAGCATCTCCACTCTGGGAAATCCGGTTGCTTTGTAGGAAATATCTCCTTCACGGTTCACGACGAAATAGGTCGGGATACCCGGATATTCGTACAGCTTTGCCAATGCCGTACTTTGCTCATTGCTAATGCGACAGTGAATACCGGGTATATCCGGTATCATTACTTTCCATTTTCCTTCAGGAGATGTTTCGTCGACAATATATAGATAAACCACCTCTTTCAGCTCCTCTTTCAACGGTTTCAGGCTTTTCATGGCCCGCATACAAGGACCACACCAGGTGTTCCACATATCCACCAGTACCATCTTGCCACGATAAGGACGAGTAATGACCTGCAACAAACTGTCTGCCGCTACCTCCTTTTCCACCTCAACAATCTTATATCCGGTCTTTCCCTTAGTAGCTTCCAACTCTGATTTCAGTTCGGCTTCAATCCTCCCGTTTCTCATCAGGAACAATTGCCTGAGGTCGGGAGAAGCGATGCTGTCCACCGTCCGACGCTCTTCCTCAGTCAAAGGCATGTACTTGCTCAGATTACGGGAAGCACGCCCGGCAAGAAGCATGTCCGGCCAAAGAGGGTCTTGCACAAACTTATCCCGGAAATTTCCGGTAGCGGTCTTCACAAAGTCCGTATAATAATTGTAATATTTCTGTTCGGGGGTATGCAGAATATCCAGTTGCAGTATTTCCTTGAAGTATGAGGTACTGTCCACCGTCATGTCCGCCCTTTTCACCCCCTTCCTGCCCGAAAGCATCGGGGCATAACTAAGGTTACTCTTGTAATTATAGATAAGGCTGAACAGATTCATATCCAGATTTGCCCGGATATAAGTACGGCAAGCCTGGCTCATATCCTTGTTTTTTACAAGTTTCTTTTGCATATCTTCATAATGCCTGAACAGATACTTTTTATATGCCTGCGGAGTCATCCCACAAATATCTGCATAAAAATCATCAGCTCCCGATAAGCTTTTCATTTCACCGAACCGCAGCAACTCGGTATTCAGACCGGCATAGTCTCCTTCAAACCAAACACAGTTGTCCGTTACACCATCCCTTTTCCGGCTTAAAAGACGGCTTTGCGAATAGAATATTTCAGGCAGATTGATTGTGACATCCAGTTCTCCACCCGGAACGAGAAACAATTCTATTTTCGAACGGGATATCCACAGCGTAGCACCGCTCGGCAACAGCACCTCTGTCTCATAACGGAACGTGCCATCCTCCGCTATCTTCAAGTCCTTACCGGTGAAATACATGAAGAACCAAGGCGAGTCATAGTAGCGTAACGTCACTCCATACTCCGGTTTATACCCCAATATCTGCCCCTTTATGACAGTCTTTCCCATATTCAATTCCGGTCCGGGCAATGGCAAAACCTCATCCGGTTTCTTATTCCGCAAACGTTCGGGAATATCCACCCGAGGTTTCTCTCCGTTGAGCTGTATACCATAAATTACCCATCCTTCATCACTGTCCGGTGTCTCTACAAAATCAAAGCTCTCAGTATCCATCGGAAGCGGACTAAACTTCAAAACAGCAGTCATTTCACCGGAAGCGGGAATATGCGTCCATTCATCCCTGGCAAAACCGGTATTTCCCAAATATCCGTAATCCTTTCCGGATGCCCGCAACACAGCTGTCGAATCAATCCTGACCCTATCGCCCTGCATGCCATAAAGCCTCACCGCCAGCCAGGTCGTATCTTTTCCAAGCGTCACTTGCTCCACTTCAATGCTACGCGTATTGCATGCCATGAAATAGGGTACCTTTACGATTTTCTTTGCCTGCAATCCGCAGCAAATACTTACCAGCAGCAAACAAACCAATCCGATGTTTTTCATAAGCCAGAGTTATTAGAGTCTCAACAATCTCAGTCCCTTCCCTTTTCCACGTCTTGTATCAACTGCTTCAGTTCTTCCAGGGATATATCCTCTTCCTTCACCAGAGACGACACTGCGCTGAGATAGGAATTATTGAAATATTTGCTGATAACGTTCTTCAGTGTCCGCTTGCGGAAATCCTCCTCGCTGACCACCGCATAATACTGATACGTGTTGCCGTACGTATGATGGCTCAAGAATCCCTTATCCTCCAATCCTCTCACAATGGTGGACAAAGTATTGAAATGTGGTTTCGGCTCTTCATAGAATGCCAGCATTTCCTTCACAAACAAGGGTCCCTTTTCCCAGAAAAAGCCCATGATTTCTTCTTCTTTTGCAGTCAATCCTTTCATAACATTCTTTGTTTTCCGCAAATAACTAAATTATTTAGTTCAAAAACTAATTTCTCTCGTTAAATAAAACTAAAGCTTTTAGTTTATTCGGCAAACACCAGTCTCCAACCGTCTCCCGACAAGCAAAATACCTACTAATAGTGATTGCAGTTCTCGGATAAAAGCCGTTACTTTGCGCACGAATCAGAGAATTAAAAACAATAACATACAATGAATGAGCAACATAAGTACCGCTCCACGGACAAGATGAGCGACCTCATCTGTGACAATTACTCCTTATTAATGGTGATGAGCCGCTTCGGACTGTCATTAGGATTCGGAGACAAGAGCGTGAAGGACGTCTGCGAAGCACAAGGCGTCGATTGCCCTACATTCCTCGCCGTAGCCAACTTTATCAGCGAAGAACAATACTCTTACAGCGGCAATGAAAGTGATTTTTCCATTCCCGCCCTTATGGATTATCTGAAGCGTGCCCACACATATTTCCTCGACTTCAACCTGCCGGCCATCCGCCGCAAACTCATCGAAGCCATCGATTGTTCCAGTACAAACGATGTAGCCTACCTCATCCTGAAGTTCTTCGATGAATATGCCAAGGAGGTACGCCGCCACATGGAATATGAAAACCAGGCCGTATTCACCTATGTAGAGCAATTACTCCAAGGCAACCTATCGGATGAATACAACATCGCCACTTTTGCCAGCAAACATAATCAGATAGATACCAAACTGAAAGAGCTGAAGAACATCATCATCAAATACTACCCGGAAAAGGAGAACAACAATCTCCTGAATGCGGTCTTGTTCGATATATTCAACTGCGAACAAGACCTTGCCACCCACTGCCAGGTAGAAGATTATATGTTTGTTCCCGCCGTAGCGCAAATAGAAAGGAAACTGAAAAATGAACAATAATACTTCTTTGAAGATTGTCATTGCAGAAACTTCGGTTATCATCCGGAGTGGCCTGACGGCTGTTTTGAAGCGTATTCCCAACTTGAATGCACACCCTATTGAGGTTTCTTCTCCGGAATCGCTGCAGAACTACATTCACATGCATCCGGCAGACATTATCATCATCAACCCCACTTTCGGTGGCTGGTTCGACCTGCCCGCCTTCAAGGCAGAACACGGAAAATCCGGTATCAAGTACATTGCTATGGTATGCTCCGTCATCGACAACAACATATTGAAGGAATATGACGAGAACTTCGCCATGTGCGATGACGTAGATGTCATCGCCTCCAAAATCAACCACTTGCTACACACCGAGGAGGAAGAGGAAAAAGACAGCGAACAAGAAACCCTGAGCCAGCGCGAAAAGGAAATCATCACCTGCGTTGTGAAGGGCATGACCAACAAAGCCATCGCCGACAAACTCTACCTCTCCATCCATACCGTCATTACCCATCGCCGTAACATTGCACGCAAACTGCAGATACATTCTCCGGCAGGGCTCACCATCTACGCTATTGTCAACAAGCTGGTAGAATTGAGCGACATCAAGGACTCTCTATAAGATTCTTCCGGCAACCGTTTCCCTACCCGCTGCGGCCTATAGGGAAAAACCGGATGAATCCCTTGCAAAAGTATGCTCCTCCATACGGGAAAAGCCCTCTGCCTATTGATTAAGGTTTATCTTGTGCCTGAAGACAAAGCTCATCCCCTATGTCATCCCTCCCCATCCTATGACTCTTTATGCCCCACAAGTATCCTTATCCAACCTTACCCACAGTATCCGTCACGCCATACACAAATCCCCGCTTCACGATATCACATCGGGAAGCGGGGATCCTTTTATCTTCATAAAAGTGGTTACGTAATTATGACTAACTAATTCATTCAAATCTGATGTTGCAAAGATAAGGCATCGGCAGACAGTACGCAATCACTTAAATTAGGTATAATAAAACAAGTCAGTCATCATAAATAGGTAGAACCACCCACAAATCAGGCATTGGCATAGCTGTGCATTCCTCCAAGGATGTAGTTCACCCCGAAATAGGTCATCAGGACTGTCAGAAAGGCGGCAACCATATAGATATGGAAGAATAACGGACTGCGGAAAATGCGCAGGCTGCGCGCATGGAACGCCGCTCCATAAACCATAAAGGTAATCAGCGCCCATACTTCCTTCGGGTCCCAAGCCCAATAACGCCCCCAAGAAGCATTGGCCCAAACCGCACCCAGAAAAATGCCGGCTCCCAAAAAGAAAACGGCGGGATAAAGCAGCAATCGGCTGAGCAGCATCAACATCCGGGCTGAACGGCGAAGACACAATGCCAGTATGCCGTTCAGCATCATAAAGGCAAACAAAGCATAAGACGTCATTATCAACAACACATGCGTACTGAGCCACGGAGAAACGAGCACGGGCATCAAGGGAGTGATTTGGGGATTCATCTGTCCCAAATAGGACACCAGTAAGGCAAAACCGGACAGCAAAAAACCGAAAGGCACCATAAACGGGAAGCGCCGCCGAAACAGACAAGCCAGGAACAGCGCACACAATGCCATGAACTGCATCGTTTCGTATCCATTACCCAACGGGATACGCCCGCCGATGTACCACCTCAGACCATACCCGAAGAGCTGAAAGAGAAACACCGCATAAAGAGAAAACGGGAAAAAAGTATCTGCCAAACGCGAAGAGAAAGAGAGCGCTACAATCCTACCGGAAGAGTCTGACAATGCCGACGAACGGCGCAGGCCGCGATACAGCAGACGGAAGAAAGCCAGCATCCCCACCGTAAGGTTGAACATGAACAGCAATTTGCTGAAAGGAATACGATTATACAGCAATTCGGCTTGTATTTTAGTATCGGAAACAGGCTCCACACTCCCGTCTTCCGGCAAAGGACGAATCAATGTACCATTTTGGAGCATCAAAATCAGTCCCACCTTTTCATCCGCCTCTACAATGGCCTTTTCCAGAGAAGTCATTTTCTGATGATGGTCTTGCTTCCCCTTCCAGAACTTCTGCAAGCGATACTTCTCACCGTCGAACAAATCAGCCAGACATGCATAGGGTGTCTCCAAATGAAGCAGGCGACGGAGTGCCTCGTTTTTGATATAAATCATCGGCTCATTCTGCCAAACCTCCGGACGCAGAAGCCATCCGCCAATCACCTGCTCCGGCGTCATGCCTCCATAAGACAATTTTCCCGTCAGTTTCAGTACAAAATCGCGCGCAAGGGTATTGAAAGGAACCACACGGTCATTATAAATCACCTGCTTACGGGCAAGACTATCCGCCTGCTTGCGTGCCAGTGCCGGAAGGCTTCTCTTCTGCGCATGTACCCCACTTCCCAGACACAGCAACAATAGGACAAACATTCCTCCCTTCTTCAACAACGGATGCCTCAGCAGCCTGCGGAACTCTCCTCCCCGGCTGACCAGCATCCAGAGCATGGAGACACCTAACAAGAGGTATCCACTATAGGTAATCCCTATCCCCCACGGGTCATAATTCACTGTCAGCCAGCTCCCCTGCATATCCTCATCAAAGGAAGACTGATAAAAGCGGAACCCCTGCCGTGAAAGAATACGGTTCATGGAGACGGGCGTCTCACCGTGAATATAGCTGATATAATCTGCAGGAGCATCCGTACCCGGATAGTACTCAATCCGGAAACTGTCCAGACGTAAGGTGAACGGTAACTCTACAACCTGCCTGCCGTCTTGTTCCAAAAAGCAGTTCACCTCACTGCCGACAGTAAGATGCACATATCCTTTCCGGCCACAAAGAAACGTAGTCATGGCTCCCGCCAAAATCACGAGGAAGGAGCCATGCAACAACAACGTCGGGAGATGCCGCCACAACCGCAGTCTTACAAGCACAACAACAGTCATCGCAGCAAGGGCTCCCCACAAACAACAGAACCAAATCGTATGATAAACATGCTTTTCTACAAAATCCGTACTGCACGTCTGCTCTACAAACGTAGTTGCAGCAAGCATGAGCAGCAAACAACCATAAACAGCTATGAGAAACTTTTTCAATTAAGAGCTATCAATTAAAAGTAAAAAATCAATATGGAGCAAACTCTTTGTTTTCTAAAGACCTGACTCCCATACATTCCATCTCTATCAGCCAACCCGGACGACATACGGGAGCATATACAAACACTCTCGGAGTATCCGGAAAACGTTCGTCATACATTCCTTTGACCACGGTATAGTCAGCAACATCCCGCAGATAAACAATCATCTGTCCTAAATCATCAAACGTACAGCCAGCCTCTTTCAACAAAGCCTCCACATTCTCCCACATACGTTCCGTCTGCTTGCGAATGTCCCCGGGATATACCACCTCACCTTTATTATTGATGCTCGCAGTACCCGAAATAAACACCTGGCGACGGTCGCCATAATCCACATACGTACCTCGCTCGAAACTCACACCGTATTCGTATGTGGGATTCAGATGTGTCGGTGCGTAAAGGTAGTGAATTTGTTCAGATTTCAAACCATCTACAGCATAAGTATCCATCTGAACCGTCACTTTTGGGTCGGCATGACGGCCACCGATACCGGTACTGGAAATATAATGAGTCCTCTCCGTCAAGTCCTGGGTAACAAACACCTCATTACGCGCCTTCACCACTCCGGCATAATTCACATCCACGTTCTGTACAAAGAACCAGGTACGCATGCAATTATCAGCCAGCTTGCAGCCCTGTTCCATCAGCTGCATCACATAGTCATTCAACAGCAGACGGGTCTGGTATTCCGAATTGGCGGCACGATTGAAAGAGCCGCCTCCCCAAAGGTGACGGTAGGCGCCATGTCTCACTTCGAACAATCCGTTATGAAGCACCTGTGTTTCCACACCTTTCTGCAGATAGACCCACAGTGCAATCTTTGTACCGTTCAACGGCGGCTGCTCTACCACGGAGAGTGCACAATCCGAACATTCTGCCGAAAGCGCCAGTAGCATATCTGCCTGATTGGCGGCGTCACTTAGAAAGTAGCGTTTAAAGATGGCAACAGCACCTTGTAGTTCACTTTCACGCAGTTGGCAGTAAGTGTCGACCACCGCATTCAGCTGTTCTTCATAAGTCGCTTCCGGTCTGGTGGCATGAATCATTACATGATATTCCGAAACACCCGCTTCTACCTCATATTTAAAGATTTCGGTTAAGGTATTCTCCGATTGATTAGTTTGTTGTTGTTTATCTTTCATATTAAATATCAATTAGTCGTTGTTGTTCAAAAAAGTACCGGTATTACCAGTAAGGCCCATCATTATTACGGCTGTGCACCATCGTCAATCCAGTTGCCAATCAAAGACTGCATATCAGATGAGGTTATCATCTGAGAATGGTCTATACGCCAATCCGAGCTGATGTCCGTACCCAATATGAGATGCAAGACACTTTCTGACGCATTACCGGGCATAACCCTCATTTTACCGTCCACCGTCGTTGAAGCCCGGTTGACCAGATCAGCATGGCTATGTCCTTCCAGCAGATTCAAGCCACCACCCGGAGTGGTGCTAAGACCATGGCAAGCCGTACAAGTGGCATTGAATATTTTTTGTTGAATGGCATTGTACATACTTGCATCAACTGTTCCTGCATCCATAAGTATAGTATCAGCGATTTCAGTACATTCCATTGCCACCAAACTGACAATGCGCTTCCTCAACTTATTGATTACACATAGCTCGACAGTTGTCACCTCATCCGTTATGCCGGACATTGTCAACTGGATTTCATCATTATCCGATTCGGATGCCGGAACAACCTTTGAAACAATGGCATAATCGCTTTCATCATCAAATCCTGCCACTACCACACTATAGTCGCCCGACCACTTATCCACACCACTAATCCGGCCTGTCATCTTCACTGTGCGTCCTTCACCCGTGGCCACTACGGCATTCTCATAAATTCTCCCCTCATCGCATGCATGCAGACCTATAAGAAGCACGGGCAGAAAAAAGAAAAGAATGTATTTTTTCATAGACGAATCCTTTCCTGACTTCATTTAGAATGTATATTGAAGCATCACCGTGGCAGAGTGAGTGGCCAGACCTAAATTATCATTATCACGGTCGAGCTGCGTGTCGTGTCCCCAACGGGCTACATACTGATACATTGCCTGCAATTTCAGGTTGCATCCTCTGAAAAAGTAATTCATACCTACAGCAGGCATATTCAGGAAACCGTCGTCATCCGTACCGTTACGATTGAAGATATCGTAGCGTGCGGCAAGCTGTAGGCGGGGAGCGACAAAGTAACCACCTTGCACATAACCGCCTAAAAAGCTATACGATTCATTTATCTTTTGCCGTTTGGTGAAACCTACATTCATATAATAAGCTTCAGCCGCCAGATAGAGCTTGTTCTTCAACATGGCAAATTCCAACCCCACACGGGTATCATTGGTACTCTCATTTTCACTCTCCACATTGATAGAACCCGAAAGACCGAATAATATCTTATCCTCGTTCAAACGGTTAGGATTACCTTGTGTGGAAGGCATCACCCCCTTGGGCATATAAGTCAGACGTCCGGCATACAGCAATGAAGGGATATGCCAGTCATCACTCATCGTCTTTGAAGCTGTATTCACGGAAGCTCCGGTTCCATTGAACAAGCCGACTTCATAACCGAACTTATCTGCCACCAGACCGTGAATTTCAACACCCAGGTCAAATCCCGTACCGATATTAGGCGTCACGGCATTCAACGAATAAGGCAAAATTACAGAAGACGTCAGAGAAACCGGCAACTGGGGAAGCAGTGTTTCGCCAAGAGTTGTCAGATAGGCATGCGAGAATGGAGTCTTGAACTTTCCGACACGAATCGCAAATTGTTTTTTCAGCTGTACATCAAACCACGCCTGCTGTAACAGCGCTCCTCCACTTGCAGCAGCATTGATGGACAGATTGAAAGCTACTTTTCCAAAAGCCTTGCCAGTAAAGCCAAGTACGGCATAAGGAATGGAAAAACCCGAATTGGCAATATTATCTTGGTTATAAGCCTTATCCAAGCCTTCATCATCATACCAATTGAAATTAGCACTCGTTTGTACCAACAGATAAGGCTTGAAAACAAAGTCACCTTTCTTTGTTTCAATGGTAAAACCTTCTCTTCCGGCCAATGACACTACACCATTCTCCGTATCTTCCTCATGTTGCGCCATAGCGGTCAAAGGCAAAACAGCCAGCATGGCGACATATAAAAATTTCTTCATAATTACTTTTTATATAAAGCTTATTAGTTCTAAAGTGAATTTAAAAATACAATCAGGGCATCACGGTCATCCTTACTCATGTTCTTAAAGAGATTTTTCGATGCTTCTCCCTCTCCCCCATGCCACATTATGGCTTCAACAAGATTGCGGGCACGACCATCGTGCAAGAAGTAGGTATGTCCGTTTACCTTTTCCTGAAGCCCGATACCCCAAAGCGGAGTAGTGCGCCATTCATTGCCACGCGCCAACCCACTTACATAGTTATCATTCAGACCGACTCCCATAATTTCGGAGCCCATATCATGCAGCAAAAAATCCGAATAGGGGTGAATTGTCTGACTTCCCAACCATGGCAAACGGGTACCGTTCAACAGCACGGAGCCCCGAGGCTTGGTATGCAACGTGGTGACATGGCAAAGATGGCACTTGGCTTTATAGAAATTCTGTTCTCCCCTTATCACCTGCGGGTCATTCACATTACGCCGTGCAGGAACACCAAGACTCTGCATATACAAGTCAACATCTTCCATATCTTCTGTAGAAACATCCAACTGGGCATAAGAAAGCCCCATCATGCTGCCTTGATTCACCTGGGACTGCCCCTCGCATATCTCTTCCGGATAGCGGCTATTGGTAACACCCATATCACTTGAAAAACCAAGTTCAACAGTCAAATCCGCATGTTGAGCCTTATTTCCCGACAGCCCCAAGCTTCTCACACCACGTTCGGTAATGTAATTGCAACGGCCACTTATACCATACTCCGGATAATTACTTTTTGCAGCAAGCGCTTCAATCTCCGTAGGTTCCAAAGCCATCATTTGCCCCATACCGACATGTCTCAACGGGATACGCACTGTACAGAACATATCTTCAGGCTTTATACTGTCAGCATACCATTCGGATATGGAATAAGCCGGTCTGCAAAGTTCATACTTCTCTCCGTCGGGAAAGGTAAAAGTCTCATAAGTATACTCCACAGAAAGCTTCCCCTCCGGTTTCACTCCATAAATTGCCTGGTCATGGAGGACACGACCATAATCCTGAAAAAACGCACCATTCTTGCGGCTTATATAAACCAGCATCGAGGAAAACCCGTAACTACCCGATCCACCTTCACTCCACAGCGTCGGTTTGGTACGGCCGGCATTACGATGACAACTGCCACAAGAATACCCCGCATAGACCGGGCCAAGACCACCTCCCATGCCATTGCTACTCGTACGCACATCATCGTAAAGCCCGTCACCATCATTAAAGCGACTGTTGTAAACACCCGACACCCAGTCTGCCGGTGAATCATAGGCCTTGGATGAATTCATGAAGATTGTGGACGTTCCGGCAGACAGAGCGTATCCTTCAGGAATCTCTATATCCAACACGTCAATCCCATCATCATCACAAGCAGTCAAACCTGCCGACAAACAAAGGAGAAGACATGAATATCTCATTAAACGATTCATCATCTTTATCTACTTTTTAATAATGGCATATCCAAACATGCCAAAGAAGTAAAGGCAGGATTCTCCAAATCCTCCCCTTTACTTCTTGAGTATTGTTTATAAATAATTCTTATTTAACTGTACGAGGCTTGCCATCCTTGAAAAGCAGGAATTCCAAAGTATGGAATCCGCGTACATTTTGGGCAGATTCAACTTTTGCATCATCATCACCCTCGCTCCATTCCAAATCGCCCCATTTCTGGGAATTCAGAATCTGGACAATGGCGTTCTGGTCCAAAGGCCAACTATCCATATTCGGGTCAAGTCCCAGCTCATCCACCGGCCCAAATAGGAACGCCTCACTTTCCTCCCAAGGTTCACGGGCTGTTATCCAAGCATTGCATGCCGTCTCAAAAGCACTGTTAGAGGGATTGTTGGCAAGAGCCACCACAGCGTCATACAGCGTACTATTCTTCTCCTTCAAATCCTTATAGGTAGGCAAAACCACAACATTGACATAATTTTCAACAATCGGGTCAAGTGCTTCATTGCTGTTAATGGTGCTATTGTCCCTGATATAAGGTTTCAACTCCTTATCCAATACACTTTCCAGTTCTTCACAAGCCTTGATAGCCGCTACCGTTTCCTGACTGTTGATATTATTACGGAAAGGTTGGGGAATAGCCTGAATAGCCGATGCTGCCGTAGTGATAGCTGCCGACACTTTCGTATCCAACTCCGCATTGACTCCAGCCACCAATTTTGAAATTGACTTGTCGCTCACCTTACCGTCCAAAGAGCCGTAATAGGCATTGCGGATTGAGTAAATATTATTGGTATAATCATCACGGGAATGCCAGCTATACCATGACTCAACAGCATAGAGGGCCTCTATAACATTGTTTGCCATATATTTATTATATGGATCACCAATCTTCGTCTCACCTACCTCATTGGAGATTTCAACACAACCGTCGATAACCTGCTCTATACAGTTCCAGGCACTTGAAAAGTTATAGGCACCATTATGAGCTTTGAAGGAAGTTGCAAAACTTGCCCCACCCTTATAACTCGTATTCCAAGAATCATAAAGATTGGTGGCATCTGTCTTCAACAAAGCCGCCACATTTCTCATGTAGTTGTGCCAACTTGCCGCATTCTCCGAATTATACTCAATGTCAGCAGGATTAACTGTACTGTTGTCATCATCATCGCTACAAGCAGTAGCCGTAAATGCCAGCCCTAATACCAAAGCTGTCGCATAAAAGAAATTTTTCTTCATCTGTATAAAATTAATTGATTACTATTCATCTACTTCTTGACAAACCAACCGATATAGGCAATACCGATCGAAAACTCATTTTCACTATTATACTTGCCAGTTCCAAAAACCTTGTTTGTTCCGATTTGGCGGGTAGTGTAATCAGCCTTTACCACCAGATTAGGCAAGGCATACCAATTCAATCCGGCAGTCCACATGCTTACCTGACAACGTTTCTCCATTATCTGGCTGGCCTCTCCCTTTTCTTGCGGATTATAATATTCATAACGTGCAAAGGGGTAGATAACCGGAACTTTCCTGTTTCCTTTGAAGAAAGCGCTGATATTCAAACCGGCCTCGGCTGCATAACTGACTACATTCTTTGCAATGGGGGTTATACGGCTGTAAGGAGATTTATTCGACAATTTGGTATTTGCCTCACTAAGCTTCGCTGAATTACCCAAATTTCCGTATACCATATTGGCACGGGCAACCACATATTTATTACGGTATTGGGCATCTGCCGTATAAATTCTTACCGGAATCTTACCGGTAGACGAATAAGTATCCGCTTTGTCAGAATTGGAACCGGCATCAGCGCAGTAATAGAACGAAGCACCTATACGCAACCCCGGAACCCCCTTATAGTCCAGACGAGCCACATAGCCCGGTGAAGTAAAGTTGTCTTCTTCAAAGATGCCTTGTTTGCCACTTGCTATCCAGGTGTTACGGTCAAAGCCATTGGCATTCAGACCGGCCACTATCATGGCCTGATAATCAAAGCTGGCATATCCTTTTCCAAAAGAACCAAAAAACTCGAGTCCGTTTTCATGCCACGTAGAAGGAAGGATGGTTGTCTCTCCTTCCGGCCGATAAGTTCCAAAGAAATTGATTGGTTCATGATGGGCGTTGGTCAATCCTACCGGGACAATGATGTGACCGGCACGTATGTTGAATTGTGGAACAATTAAACGGGTAATGTGGAATTGCTCGATAGCCACTTCGCCACCCTTTTCCACCTCCGTTTCATACTCACCGTTTTCCGTATTCTCAAGTTCATAAGCAGTACCCGTACCACCGGATTCAAACTCGATTTCAGCACCGAGTATCCATTTGGAATTGAACTTGTAATCCAGAGCCAACACGAAACGGGGTATAGAAATTGTATTCCTATGTTTGTCTGGATTGCCTTCAGGTGCACCATAGAAACGGTTAATACCATAATCCTTAAAACTTGCAACCATTTCTCCGTATCCACCGAAACGGAATTTCTTGTAGTTGTCGCCATCATTCGCTACTTTTTCCTTTTTCTCTTTGTCTGTTGAAATCTCCGTACTCTCTGCTGCAGAAGTAACTTTTTCAGGTTCAGCAGCCTGCAAAGCATTGGCAGAAAGCAAAAAACATAAAACGAATAAGCCTGTTAATTTTCTCATCTTTTATCTTAAATTTTGTTGGGAGCAAAGGTAGAGGTAGTTAAAAAGGAGAACAATACCTAAAAATTGCGAAAAGAAGAGAAAGAGTAACCATTAGTAGGTAATGGCAGATTTATAACAACAAATAAAGATGAAAAAGGAGGATAAATGGTAAAAGAACTATTAAAATGCTAATCCACGTAACGAGCACGATAAGCAGGGCCGTACCTTCCAGAATACGGTCAAGCACAGTGGGTTGGAAACGGACATTAGGGCATTTCTTGCCGGAATAAGGACCAAGATTAATCATATTATCTACGATTTAGAATCTGTTATCACTAATCCTCCTTTGCTTTCTCTTCAGACGGAGGAGGATTCTTGGACTTCTTCATCCGCCCACTCTTCCGCAATGCTTCAGCGATAATCCACTGAAGCTGTCCATTGGTACTACGGAACTCGTCGGCTGCCCATTTTTCAATGGCATCCATCGTTGCAGCATCCACACGGAGGACAAAGCTTTTGGTTGAAGTTTCTTTTTTAGCCACTATTTATTTACTATTTAACAATTTACGATTTATGATTGAAGTTACTTTGATATAACCAAGTACCAATCAAAGAGTATTCTGCTTGCCCCGCACGAAGGAGGCAATGTCATCCATAACATATGCCGGGACGGGCGAAGCATGGCTATACTCAAACGGAGTCGCCTTGCCGCTGCCTTCCTGCAACAAGTGATTCAATTTCGGATAAGATTTGAAGTACGCATTCTTACAACGCAACAGACCGGAACGCCATAAACCGAAGTCTTCCATAGTCACTTGATAATCTCTCTCCCCTTGAAGAACAAATATGGGCAGCTTTAGTTTAGCGGCAACCTCCACCGGTTTGTAAGCGTTGGCAAACAGCCAATATGAGCGAGGCTGCCCCAACGGTAAGGGAATTGCCTCATCGAACTCTTCGGTACCAAGCTTTTTGACATTCACCAACTGTTGTTTCAGTTCATCAAGTTGAGCCTTTACATTGACTGAAGAATCCGTCAAAGAAGAGGTATAATAAAACTGTTCCTCAAGAGCATCTTCAAGCGGTCTTGCCAGTCCGGCAAGGATAATGATACCTGCCAAACCTTTCGAACGCCCGGCAATACGGGGAGCCAATGTACCTCCCAGGCTGTGCCCCAACACATACACACTGTCAGAAGCCAGCTCGGGCAAAGCCCTTACCTGCTCCACTATGGCAACGGCATCGTCCACGGCCTCAGTATCATAATCGAGTTCGCGACCGGCAGGAACGCAAGCCGCACCATATGCTTTTGTCCGTTTTTCATAGCGGACGACGGCAATGCCGCGTTCCGCCAATCCCCAGGCCAGGTCACGGAAAGGCTTGTTGGGACCTATCGTCTCGTCACGGTCGTGAGGACCGGAACCATGTACCAGAATAACACAAGGAACCCTGCATACATCCGAACCGACTGCCCTCTTGGGCAAAGTCAACGTTCCGGGAAGCTTGTAGCCGTCGGCTCCCAGCGTAATATCCCTTTCATCCATTTTTGTCTTATCATAGGCTACCGGTTGGGCAGTGCTAACAGCAGGTGCAGGGACTAGCCGGATTGTATTCAGTGCCCCGTCAGCATCAAAAGCCACTAGAAAGCGGAGATTATAACGTTCAAATTCCACATCGGAATAATAGATAGTAATTCCCTGGGCAGAATCGGTCTTCCATTCTCCTTTTGATATGGATTTACCAAACATTTTCTCTGCTTGCCGGAAAGAATCATTGAAGAGTGCCGGAGCCAGTTTCTCCTGCAACTCCCGGTTCAATGCCGCATGGATGCTGTCACCTTGCCCTGCCACAAACAATTCATAAATGTGCTGCGCGCGCGCAGTATTCGCATCTTGTGCAAAGCCCCCATATACATTGCCCAGCAAGAGCAGTATAAGAGCCCACCGTCCTATGCCTCCCATCTCTTTCATCCGTATCCTTTATCAATGGTTCAACGTTCCTGTATTGACTACCGGTTGGGCAGCCTCGTCCGCACAAAGCACTACCAACAGATTGCTGACCATTGCTGCTTTCTTGTCTTCGTCCAGTTCAACAATTTCTTCTTCAGAAAGTTTATGGAGCGCCATTTTTACCATAGAGACTGCCCCTTCCACAATCTTCTCGCGTGCCGTAATAATGGCAGATGCTTGCTGGCGACGCAGCATCACAGCGGCAATTTCGGGCGCATATGCCAGATAGTTGATACGCGCTTCCACCACTTCCATACCTGCCATGGCCAGGCGTTCATTCAATTTCTGCTCCAGCTGTTCATTGATTTCCTCACCGCCCGAACGAAGTGTCAACTCTTCCGTATCAGCCTCATTATCATCATAGGCATACTGACCGGCAACCTGGCGAAGAGCGGCATCACTCTGTATCATGACGAAATTCTCGAACGCATTCATACGGTTGGCCACCGCATTGCCAAGACTGACCTGGTTCGCATTACCCGCTGTCGGAGCGGATGCAGCCATTGTTTGTGAATCAATCTCAAACATGGCTTTATAGGTGTCCTTCAGCTTCCACACCAATACCAGTCCTATAAGAATAGGATTACCAATCTTATCGTTCACCTTTATCGGCTCCACATCCAGGTTGCGTGCACGAAGCGAAAGCTTCTTCTTATTAAGGAAAGGGTTTACCCAGAAAAAGCCGGTCTCCTTGAACGTCCCTTTATATTTACCAAAGAACACCATAGCACGCGCCTCGTTCGGCTCCAGCTCCATATAGCCGGCAAACATAATAAACCATATCAGACACAGACACACCGAAAGAATCAAGGTAGGCACAGAAATGATAAACCCAAAGATTATCACTGCTGTAAGCACTACCAAATGAAGGAACAAGGCCAAAAAGCCATTCATCTTGAAACCACTGAAACCACACTCTTTTGTTTCCATATTCTATAGATTTAATTGATATCATAATGATATCACAAATATATCAATTAAAATTAGATAAGAACAGAGAAGCAAGGAAGTTAACATATTGTATTAAGGATTATTAAGAACATGTATCCCCAGTACACAAAAATTCCGCTTGAGGGTCATAACTCACCCTCAAGCGGAAAGCTTTTTTTGACTCTGTCAGTGATGTATCAAGGCTGAATGACAAAAGACCGGCGCAGCAAACCAGCAGTTTGCGAGCTACCGCCCACCATCAGTTCATAACTGCCTTCGGAAACGCACATGGTATTGCTTTGCGGATTCCACCACACCAACTCTTTATCGCCCAAATCAAACTCTACATCGACCGTCTTTCCTGCCGGGATATGTACCCGTTTGAAAGCACGCAATGCCTTGCTCGGTCCTTCGACATCATCGTTTTTCTTCAAATAGACCTGCACAACCTCTTCACCGTCACATTTGCCGGTATTGGTTACGGGGACATTCAATCTCAATTTCTCACCGGACTTTATATTATCCGAACCAAGCACCACAGCGCCATAGCAGAAAGAGGTATAGCTCAATCCATGACCGAAGGGGAAAAGCGGTTCCTGGGTCATGTAACGGTAAGTCCGGCCGGTCATATTATAATCCTCAAAATCAGGAAGCTGTGACACATTACGGTAGAAGGTTACCGGCAAGCGTCCTGCCGGATTGTAATCACCGAACAAGACTTCGGCTACAGCCGTACCGCCTGCCTGACCAGGATACCATGCCTGCAGGATAGCTCCACACCTCCCGGTTTCCGGCTCCAAGCCGATAGGAGAACCTGAACAGTTCACCAACACCACCTTTTTACCGGCATGGTGCAAAGCGGCAATCAGTTCCCGCTGGACAGCAGGCAACTCAATATCAGTACGGTCGCCTCCTCTGAATCCGGGAAGCTCAACACCCATCTCCTCGCCTTCGAGGTTCGGAGAGACTCCTCCCACAAAGACCACGACATCAGCATCCTTTACACGCTCCACAGATTTCCTCACATCCACTTCATTCTTAAATCCAAGGTCAAAGTTCAGCTGTGCATCGCTACGGAAATATTCAAAATCCAATTCAACGTCATACGTTTTTCCTGCTTGTACCTGCAAAGTATAAGCACTCTTCTGCCCACCGTGCTGATTGGAGAATCCTCTCACTTCCTCCCCATTTATCCGCAATCTCCCTGAGCCATAAGCATAGATGTCAAAGACCACCTCTCCCGACTGGTCGGGAGTGAATACGCTGTTGTAGGTAGCCGAGAAGTCGGTAAGGTTCACACCCGGAGCAAAAACCGTGGCACCGGATGTACAGAAATGGAAAGGAGTGGTCACTTGGGCAGTAGTGACTGGCTCACCGTCACGAGTCACGTTATTCCAGTAGCGTGCAGTAAATCCGGGTTTCCCGTCGGCAGTCTTGCAACGGTTGAAGACGCTCTGTATCTGAGCTCTCTCCACCCATCCGCAGCCTTGTTCATAAATAAGCCGATCATCACTCCCCAAAGCTTTTCTAATTCCGTCCAGAATGGTAACTGTGTGCGGAGGCATACCGTTATAATTTCCCCACTGCATCACAGAATCATTGGCATTCGGACCCATCACGGCTATAGTCAGCCCTCCACGCTTCAACGGCAAGGTATTATCCTTGTTCATAAGCAGTGTCATTGACTTGCGCGCCATGTCGAGCGCCAGAGAATCGTGTCCGGCAGAAGCCACCACAGAAAAAGGAATGCCGGTCCAGGACACCTTCTCCGGCTCGTCCATTTCACCCAAGGCAAAGCGGGCCGTCAAAAGGCGCTTGACTGCTACATCCACTGCTTTTTCATCAATCTTTCCCTGCTTCACCGCTTCTACCAGGGCCTCGTAACTCGAACCGCATTCCAAGTCAGTCCCACTCAACACCGCAGCCGCCGAAGCGGACTCTGCATCAGGATGCGTCTTATGACCATAGTCTCTGTAAAAATCGGCAATAGCTCCACAGTCCGAAAGGACAATACCGTCAAATCCCCACTCATCGCGCAAAATCTGCATCAGTAGGCGGTCGCTACTGCAGCAAGGATCGCCCTCAAAACGGTTGTAGGCACACATCACCTCCTTCACTTTTCCTTCTTTCACCAAAGCCTCGAAAGGAGGAAGATAAGTTTCATACAAATCACGGGGCTTGATATTTTCCGCATTAAACTCATGGCGGTTCCATTCCGGACCGGAGTGTACGGCAAAGTGCTTGGCACAAGCATGCAGCTTGTCATATTTTCCATCGTTCGTACCCTGCAAACCTTTTACAACCATCACACCCATACGGCTGGTCAGATAAGGGTCTTCCCCATAAGTCTCTATACCCCTTCCCCAGCGGGGGTCGCGATAGATATTCACTGTAGGAGTCCACATCGTCAATCCTTGATAGCGTTCATGGCTTTCCTGGGATGTATAGTAGGCATTCTTGGCACGGGCCTCATCAGAAACAGCAGTAAATACCTCGTATACAGTCTCCGGCGAGAAGGATGCCGCCATACCAATCGGTTGGGGAAACACTGTGGCCAGCCCGGCACGCGCCACTCCATGCAACGCTTCATTCCACCAGTTATAGGGCTTGATGCCCAGACGTTCCACTGGTTTGGAACTGTCCATCATCAAGGACACCTTCTCTTCGAGCGTCAGTTCCTTCAGCAAAAGTCCGGCACGCTCTTCTGCCGGCAGAGATGCATTCTTGTAAGTAGCCTGTCCACATCCCGACAATAGGAAGAGTGGCAAAAGGTAAAGAAGTTTCTGTTTCATCATGGTTTTATATTAATCGTTGTTACAATCGCTTGTATCACAAAGATAAACCTTAATTCCGCAACACTATAATTTAACTTTATTTATAAGTTCCTGAGCAACAAA